>Ga0116227_10002755_pt1 | contig 39628 bp, 28 predicted proteins | sample S1TSphgellanicum_FD_89693 | JGI IMG/M metagenome (GOLD analysis project Ga0116227, IMG submission 89693) | Host-associated microbial communities from peat moss isolated from Minnesota, USA - S1T2_Fb - Sphagnum magellanicum MG | ecosystem: Host-associated > Plants > Peat moss > Unclassified...
AAGCTCTCTCCCAAATCACAGAACTTCAACAATCTAGCTTAAACCTCTCATCGTCTCTCTCTCCTGAAGTTCATCTGCAGCAGATGTTTGACTAGATTTACCCAACGCAGCGGAAAAAAAAAGAACTCAGCCTCGCTCCTGACTACAGAGTATTTTCTTCTATCGATTCTCCCCCAAAAACCGCCTGATACTTCCTCTAGCTAGCTTGATTCTATCTTCTACACAGCCAAAAAATCTTTTTTTCAAAACGGTCCTCTGATCTTTTTTTTCGGACCTCCGTTGCTTCTCCCAGAAGCTTCCCCAAAATCTTCCTTGTCATCCTGATCCGATCCTCCTTTCGCCGACTTGCCATCTCCCTTCATCAATACAAGCCGCCATACCCAATCCAATGCATAGCTCAAAGGAAAAGCCATGCAATTTTATGCAGTCCATTATGGAGCGTCGCCACACTGAGTCGCTTGACGCAAAACCCAGGATTCGATCAGATTTTATACTGCCTCTTTTCACACCACATTAGGTCTTTTTTTTACTTATGTTTTGTAACTTCAAAATTAAAATGGATCAAACGTTTTAGTTATCAAGTCATGTTCTTACAAAAAATATTGGGCTTGTGTCCCTTTTTGTGAAATGTTTGTTTTTTATTTTGGTTCAACATGCTTGTTTTTTCTTGTTTAATATCAACCTCCATTAGGTCTTACAAGTTTGAGTGAAATAATTTCCACCTTTATTTCAAATTGCTTGTGAACTTTAACATAGTTTAGGTAGTTCAAGTGGTCTCTATTCAAAGTTGAAATTCACATTTTTATGGTTGTAAATTTTTTTTCATTAAATTACTTAGAAGTCAAAGGCAGGTGTTCACATAAGAAAATGAGAAGAAAAAGGCCCAATAGTAACACATATTAGGATGAATGAACCCATGGAAGCTTGCACAAATATACATTAAGGATATTATTACAAAAGCATCAACTTGAATTGAAAAAACTTTTCAATATTACCGTTTCTTGGACACAAGAGATGGCTTTCTATAGTTATCGACGTATCAATTAACAATGTCAGACTAAGTGAAGAAGTTACGCTTAAATTGGAATGATGATGATTTTTTATTTCAACAAAAATAATAATTACAAGGATAGATGTTTTTTATTGTAATTAAAACTTTATTACAAGCTTTAATTTCAACATTATTACAATTATGCGTTGAGTTCAAAAGAATTATTGCCTTTCAAAACCCATTGACGTTCCATCAAGTATGCATGTAACATATGATAAATCTCAATATTTTGAAGTTTTTTTGCACCTTGAATGAACGTAAGGAAGGTTAAGTTCCTCTTCAATGAAACCCCATTATGAGGTTCAAGTAAACTTTCAAGGTCACAATCCAATTCATCTCTTATGATTGTGTTGTGAAGGATAATGCATGTGAACATCATGTCAAAAATTATATCAAGATACCATTGTCTTGAAGGTTTTTCAATAATTGTCCATTTTTTTTATAGTATGCCAAAATATTGCTCCACATCTTTCCTTGTTGATTCTTGAAACATGGCAAAGTGCAACCCTTTTTTATACTAAAGGGTGAAAGCATGATTATGTGGACTATTTGGATTATCACAATTGTAATTTTTCTAGATTATAAATGAACTTAAAATGTAAAATCATATCAAACGTTAAAATTTTTATTTTTTTCAATTATCCATGTTGTAATAGACTTTAGTGAGAATCTTATTTAAAATTATGAATGAGTTTTAAGAAAATAATGGACTTATTGTGAACTTTTGAAATGATGACATTATGTTTATCACACACGAAAAATGAAAAATGTGGACTCAAAAAATATGTCATAATAATATCAAATTTTTAATTAAAAAAACAGGCCACCATAAAATGAATAATTTAATTATAAAATGCATTGAATTTTTCTAATATATATATATTTCATATTTAAAAATTGATCTTGTTGTGATTTTTGTCATTTTTTACAATTGATATTCCATTTCATATTGGAATCTTTAAAAAAAATTCTAAATTTTTTGACCAATCACATGTTTATGGATATTTATAAAGTGATCTATTAATATTTGTGACTAAAACCATTGGGAATAATTATAGGATTTATAGCTTGAATTATTTTAAATGCAAGAATTGTACGATGAATGATGTGGATTTTTCAATATGTCAAATGTGAGCCACATAACAATTCTTACAACTACACATTTGATAAATCCCTTCCATTAAGAGATAATAGTGACCAAAGATGTTGTCATTGACAACAAAGTTCACATCATGTGCTTCAGCTCCCAACAAATTTTGAATCAAGAAAAACCTATCTAACACATTAACATTGTTATTAACCTTAAGAGCACATTAAAAAATGCCAAATCCATAAACTTTGATTAGTAAATGTTTCAAAAATGATGTTTTGATCTTCACTTTTGTCACCAAAGTGACCATGCCATGCAATTGATGTTATAAATATATCACATCATCCTTTATCTTCATTGATCTTCATTTTTTTTGCAATGTCAATTATGTAATTGGCCCTTGCAAGTACTCATCATGAAAGCAAACACGAATTGCAACAACAAAGTGTTTCATGGACTCGATAATCGTGTTATCTCACAACTACAATATTTGTTAGTGGCATATGCAAACATTCCAAGTGTTACAATGTGTTTTTGAATGTTCGACAATCCAAAAAAACCTTTCTTTTGTTCAAAGTATGCATCATAATCAACAACCTTAGCCATAAATTTAAGAAATACCTTTTAAACACCTTTTCATCTTAGAACACCTCGTAAACATCTTGGGATCATAAAGAGGTATTTCATTAAAATATTCTTTCTAGATCTGTTCATGACCCACTTGCTTTTCTATTTTTTGGTTTGAAAATTTCCTTAATTTAAAACCTCTACCTTTTGCAAGCTATTCATTTTGCAAAATGATTAAAGTCATGGATAAATCTTTTACATCATTTTCAACCATCTTAGCTGCAAAGGCAATTTTGAAACTCAAGATGCCTTCACCACGCAACCATTCTTAGTTGTGGGAATTTGCAAAGTGCAAATAAAATTGCAAGAACCTTTTATTGAACTACAAATCCAAGGAATTCACACCCTTGTATCTATTAAGAAACATTTGAAATAAAATGATATTTTTTAATATGCTATGAAATAATGATATATTTTATGTATATTCTAAAAAAAATTCTTAATGAATTATAGGCACCCTATTTTTATTTAAATGAATTATAATTCTTTTTCAATAAGTTGCACAATATATTTTGTTGCACATCTTTTGGAATACAATGGAAGAGACTTCTTTGATATTACAAAAGGAAAAACACTAATGGAAATTACAAAAAAGGAAATAAATGAAAACATTTATGGGGGGTTGTGAAAGGAAAAACTAATGGAAAAAAAATATTAATCCACCAATTGTGCAAAAAGACAGATGTAATGGCGAAAGAGATTTTGGTAGGTTGAAAAAGGAAAGAGACATATGAAAAGAAAAAAAACAATGGCAAGGTGCATCACAAACTTATTAGGTTTCATAAGTTTGTATAAATTTTGTGCAAAATTCATTTTTCATATGTTCATACAAAAATTGCATGAATTTTATGTTATAGTCAATATGAATGATATTTGTATGTATTCAATATCTTAAATATTCAAATAGATGCAATATAAATTTTAAATGGAATACATGAATGTTCATGTTTAATACTCAAAAATTGCATAGTTTTATGCAAAATTATGTTGTAAAAAACTGCACAAATTTTATTTAAAATGAAAATCATATGTATTTCACATTAAGACATCATTTATATAAGAAAAATAATTAATTTTTTAATAACATTTTTACATTTTGAAACACACAAATTTTTCATGGACATATTATTTTATGATTTTCACATTAATTTTATTAAAATTTTGCAATGTGGTTAACTATGCTACCCAACATAAGTTAGGTTTAAGTTGTTAACTAGGTTATTTACTTAAGTAGGTAAGCATATAATTAGATGGGTTGATAAGTTAGGTTAGGTAGGTAAAAAACCATATATAGATAGGTAGGTAGTTAATTTACTTAAATACAAACAAAATACAACTTTATAAATACACCAATGGAAACATACCCCCATTATACCCTTAATAAAACTTAACAAAAATACACATACTTTTCAAAAGTTTTGTAATACAACTACATATACCACTAGGGGTTATCTTAACACCTTAGTGGTGTAATTAAATTTGGTTCCACTTGCAACTAATGGGACATATGGGCATCACCATGGATGAAAAAAGTTCTAATGTGTAGGATGAAAAAGTCATTAGTTGCAAATGTAGTTGTAACATAGTTGTAAGAATGGTCAAAGGTGCAAAATAGTTGTAAAAATAATTAAAGTTAGTTGCCAATGATAATTAGATGCATGTGATTACAAATGCATTGGTTGCATTTTGGGGGATTTTTTCTAGTGCGAACCACAAAAAGAAAAACAAAAAACCCTAAAAATGCACTTTAAATCTTCACTTTGGAATTAGAACAATAACCAAGTTTTTATCAAAAACTTAATTCAATTTCATTTTAAATCATGACTTGGAATTGGACCATGAATTTAGTTTCGATTTTAAAACCTTTTAAAATCGAAGGTCTATTCAACTCCAGGTCCAAAACCTCAATGAAACTAATTGGTTTTGGTTATATCTAGTTTTCAAAAATGAATTTAGGTCCAGGTAGGTTCCAAGTACTCATATTTGGAACTGTTGGTTCCTACTTGACAATCTAGGTATTTAGCCAACATTGGTAATGATATTAAAATTTTCAAGAGGAAGCTTTAGTGAGACATGCCAAGGGAACATATGCAAAAAAGTGATGGGAGTTTGTTTACACTTGCGACTAAGTGAATTGAAAATGGGAGGAATAACCTTTGATGGTGAACTCCTCCCCTCCCATGTCCAAAGTGCGATGAACTTTAACCTCAATGGTTAAGATCCTTACAAAATTGATAATTGAGATTTTATTTTATTCAGGGGGTGTCATAAGGTAACTTTCCAAATGGCACATTGGTAAAATTTTGCCAAAAAAAAAATGTTGTTGCACCTTTTACTAGCCACCACACTTTGTGGAATTATGTTGAACCAACCCCATTTTCCTAAGGCAAACCTGAATATGCAACTAATTCATATTTTTGCCATTATGTAATTATACACCAATAATTTAATAAAATTTATTTAAAACACCTTGGTTGACATCAAAATTTCACTTTACTTTTGTGGAATGATTAAAAAACATTTTACCCAATTACGTCTTTAATGGGAAAACATTTTATAACTTAAAAAGGTCATAATCATCCACATTATCATAACATAATGTACTATTGAAAATTTATTTATCATTTAATATGAACATCATTACTTTAAAACAAACTTAAAATTTCCATAAAAGGAAATTTCATTATGGTTGTCTTTTTGTATGTGCAAAATTTCATGGACAAATTTTTTTTAAAACTAATATTTCTCAATCCTTTTGTTAAATTATAATCTTTGTGACAAGGTCTTGCAAGTTAAAAATGTATTTTAATCAATCATTGAATTGTTCAAATGTGCACTAATGTCATAACATAATGAAAGTTTATGATGTGATCCACCTTTAATTCCACATTTCTACCATAAAATATATTTTTTAATACCTAGAAAGTCAACTTAAAAATGTGTTGTAATGAAAATTATAACATTGTTATTCCTTTTTGTTTACACCATACCATGGAAACATCTTTTTTAAAAAGGAAAATTCCTAAATATTTTGAAAGAATCTATATTCTCCTTCACAAACAAATTATCTTCGAGTTTTTTGAAAAATCAATGTTTTTGAAATAATATAATTAATGCTGAAGTGGCCAAGGAATTGCAATATTACAAAATGTGGCAAGTACATTGCTTGTGAGGAATTTGGGTGAGGTTAATAGAGCAATTTTTATGAATGGTGAGTGAAATGGGCACAATGGCATACACCTAGCATATTCCATAAATGTAATGGTTTTAATGAATTGTGCATAAATGGGCATGTGGGTTTATAAAGTGAAAATGTCAATTTTGAATAATGGGCATGTGGATTTTGAACAACGATTAAGTCAAGTAGACCCAAGAAGATTTTTTCATTATGCCTTGTAAGGGACTAAAATGAGGAAAATAAAGGCCATATGAAAACCATGATGTTGAAAGAAAAACTAAAGAAGGAAAGAAACATATAAAGGAATAAAAACAAACAAAAGTAATTAAACGTGCAAAATTTGTGCAATTTTAGTGGTGTCTTTTAGGAATTTGTATGTGTTTTTGATTGTTTGTATTGTGATAGGGTTTATTCAAGTGTGTCTCTAAGTAATATTTTATACAATGGAGTAACTTGGCACCTTTGACAATTATGCTATTTGTAAAAGTGTTGAATTCTTTTAAATTCAAAATATAAAATTGTGTGAAGGAAAATAAAAAATATTTTGGAATGTTCATGAATATTTCATTTTTCAACATGGAATGTTTAGAATTATTTAGTTATTTGACAAACCTATGTTGAAGTTGCCTTTGTATTATGTTATAATTAAACAAATGGATTCCAATATCAACATTCGCAAAGTTGAATCAACCTGCAAAACTTTTCAATTGCATGTTTTTGTTTGACAATTGAACAATGTGTTGCAAAATTGTTGCTTGCTCCAAAAGTTATGTTTTTGCAAAGGACATAATGTTGTTAGACTTCAAGAAGCTTTGACTAGACTTGCAAACTTCATACACCTAAGAGAATTGGACCTTGAATTTTTATTTGATGTTAATTCTCAACATACCATGTAGTTTTACTCAATAATTTGATTATCCATTAGTTTCATTTGACATAAGATTTCATTGCAAACTAATTGTCTAAGTATCACATGTGACTTCCAAAGTTTGTGAATCCAAAGGTTGCATCAATGTAAACACACACTTGTTTTGGACGTGATATTTTTTTATTCTAGCACAAGCTTCAAATTGAGTTTCATTCTTGGTATGCAAGAATAAATTTGGGGGCTAGGTGGAATTGATTAAGTTTTATTTTTTGCATCATTAAAACAAAGGATTTAGGTGGGTAATGCTTTCAATCATGGAGTGGTGTTATTTGTTATCTATGGGATGTAAGAAATATTAGAATTAGTGGTTCTGTTTTTTTTAGAAGTATGGTGCTATATGGGTTACATATGTAATTGTTTAACATCTTGAAAGGTTGTTGTTATTTAATATTTTAAATGTCTTTTCAATGGAACTCAAGATGTAATGAAAAAATGTTCAATATATTAGGGTTGAGGTTAACGATCTCACTTGAACTTCACAAAATTTCACTTGAATGAGTTATACACATGGTTTATATTGATGATCAAGTTGACAACAAAAGGATACATAATGCAAACATAATACAAATTAAACATTTATTGGGGGTTTTGTGCTTGTCATATGTGCCCATTAGATATATTTACTCATTTGTAGTCCAACTTCTTGTGTTTTAAATATGGCCATTCAAAAGACCCAACTAATTGGTGGGTGGCCTTGAGCTAATTTTAACCAATGGCAATCATTTGACAAAAATAAAACACTTGGTTCCTAATTATTAGACATCATTAGAAACCATGTAAACTATTTGTTAGACCTCACAATGTTTTACATGCTAATGCATGTATTTGAAAATAAACAAATAAAGCTTAAAGCGGAAGGTGGAATCATGAAACTTGTGTCTTATGTATAATGTTGTTCACAAAATAATTAAAGACACAAAGTTCATGTAATAGTTCAAAAAATATTATGTGATAGGAAGCAATAAGAGCAAACAATTCCCTTGCATTGTTTTAAGTTTTATTTTTCCTCACAAAATCCCACATGAGCCTTCATAGCCATGTCGTAACATTTTATGAACTAAACTATGCAAGAAATAAAACCTCTTCAATAATCAATGTATAAAGATGATCCTTTGGTGTTTGTATAATAATCTATAAACAACAAATATTCATATAAATAAATGGATAAACATGTATTTGGGCATTTACAATGTTATTAGATATGCATGTAATATAGATTGAATATTACAAATATTACAATAATTTTGCCATACTTTTTTGAACCTTCTAACACCTTGGATGAACTTTCATAATACCACCACCTATATCACAATTCAGTAATATTTGTATTTAAAGCACCATTAAATTTATGAACCTCGACTTAGTGATTTATTTGGTTGCAAATTTTCACCATTTTGTGAAAAAGGGTCCCAATGACTTGGTTAAAGGCTTTTTTTGAAAAAAATACAAAACTTTTGCTATGTTTTTAAGAAGAAAGCTATGAAATTGTAAACAAATGGTAGATTTTGACATATTTTAAATATTCTTCCTAAAAAGTTGCTATGTTTAGATAGTAGGTTCTAGTAAGTCAACAAAATGTAACAAGATTACTTTTTTTTTCTAAGAATCTATTTATCTTATAACCAAATATAATTAAATCCTCTTGTGATTGATCACCACTTTGGGTGCAACATCAAAAATACTTTAGAAAAAACATTGTTTCAACTTAATCAAAAGCTCAATCTTTAATATCTTTTTCATTTCTTGCTAGAATTTTATTATGTTAATTGTTAATATGTACTTTCAAAATGGCAACTATGATTTATTGGTTAAGAAATCATGCACATAAATCATTCATTAAAATGTTTGATTCATTTTGAAAAACCTTGTGATTTAATAATTTCATTCTTAATAATTTCACATTATTATTATTATTATTAATTATTATGATTATTATTTATTTTAATTATTTTTTCCAGTTGGAAGCATAATACTGTAATACCTTGGTAGTTTTGATACTAATTATTTTATTTGTCAACTATTGAATTTTTTGAATTTTTTTAAGAATAAATTTTTGTGAAGGAAAAAATATTTTTAAAATCTATTTTTCACATGGATGATACTTCAATTATGGCATTCAACCAAAATAATTTATTTTGAACCAATGCCTATTTTGTGAAACGATTTGATCACAATCATTAAACATTCCAACTCCCATTGTATAACTTAGGGATCAACTTATTAAAAATTCTTACTTGCATGCCATTTCCATGGTAGAGTCTTGCGAGTTCAACATGAATAAAGGTTGTTTGTGGTTTCAATTATTTAGCTAGAATACATTTACTTTATCTTATGTCTTTTGTAAACCTTAAAAAAATCCAAATAGTTTTTTGATGAATTTCAATAATTAATTATCCAAATTCTCCCCAACCCCAACAAAATAGTGATAAATTCACAACCATGAACTAAAATGGGACAAATTATTCCCTCCTATATTTGTATTGTTTTTGAAATCCTCTTGCTTTCTAATAGGTTAATAAATTGTTGATTCTTTTAATTTAACATATAATTTTGGTGTTAATGTTGCATTCAACAAGTAATTCATCATGTAATGATTCAATTATTTATTGTAAGTTCAAAGTTCAAACTATAAACTTCCTTTGTTGGATTTAACACTTCTCATTTAAATGCATGAGCCTTTATTGAACATGCCCATCCATCAAATGTATGCACAATATTTTGCATGTCACTCACACATTGGGTCAAGTTTGAATCAAAAACTTATTCCCAAATCCTACACCAATGCATATTTCGTCCTTATAGACATAGCCAATAAATAAGTTGAAAATTTGAGATAGAATAACGATGTCATAAGTCATAACATCGGCATGTGAAATAATGTGGAGCAAAATAATGAAAACGAATATTACTATGCATACCCTTATTACATTAACAAGAAAAATTCCCATTGCATAAGAGGGAAAAAGAAATATTTGTATCTTAGTTGCAATTGACAAGAGATTTTATAGTTGATAATTTAGATAATGTTTTAAATAATTATTTTAAAATTCATTTTATATTGCAAGATTCAAGTTTGTAAAGACATTTTTGCCTTTGTCCAAACCCCAATAATCAAGAATAAACCAAAGAAAATTCTATTGGCTTCATGTTTAGTCTACATAATAGTTTTGGGTGAACTTGATTGGTAGGTGGGATCTTGATGACAAAGCAATGACCAATGTTGATAATTTGACAAAAGCAAATAATTTTGTGCTTTCTTTATCTACTTATTTCCAAGGTGGGCTCACTAGAATAATCAACATAAAATTAAACATTATAATTCATTTTTCCCATTTAAAAATTTATTTCATTTCCTCTTTCCATTTACAATTGTATAATTTTATTTATATAGACATGGCAAATTTGTGGCCACTCCGTGGACTTATTTTTTTCATAGTTCATCACATAATGAAAACAAGCTTTGCAAATTCATCATGTCTGACTTGCTCATGACCAAAACACACACAATAGGCTTTATAAGACATCTTTGCCAACAAATAGGTACATTTGATAACTAGCTTGGTTTGATTGGTTTGAAACCAAACATGTTATTGGAACTCAATCCTTCAACTATTTTTGATAGTTGATATCCTTTGATTGATACTTATTTTAATCTATTTTTATAAACTAAAATTCTCATTAATCAAATTCCTTTTCATTCATGCCTTTTTAGGTTCTCCTTCCTTACACTTAATTTATTTTTGATAATATACAAACACAAAAAGTTCAAGGTAATGAAGACAAGTTGGATACCAAACTTTCATTGCAATTGTTCATTATGAAAGAGGTTGACCCTTCAATTTTCACAAGCCCAAGATGGTCACTAACTAAACTTCACACTAAAATATTTTTTATTTTGTTTATAATGAAAATTGCATCATCTTGTTTTTCTAAATCATTTGTAATGTGAATGGCTTGAAATTGACCTCCTGTAGTATTTACATAAGGTTTATTTGATCGATGAACAACATAACATCAATTTTAATCTTATAATTTAAAATTCAAAATTATTGTGAAAACACTTGATTTAAATCCGACATTTAGTTTTGACAAATCTCATGACACAATAATTAAATGCACATAAGCATTGGACGTGGTTGCACATATCTACAATTGATGCCACCTTATGAAATTACAACTTTTTTGACTTTGTAAGTGAACATATTTTCTTAGTCTTCAATCCAATGTGGTGTACTTTTAGGGAATGCAATACTATTATTAAACTACACAAAACTTCAAGATAATGATATAAAAAATTATGGATGGTAAGTTTGGATTTTGAAATATTTTATAGTTTAGTTCAACCCATTAGTTTCAAAGTTGGAAAAATATTGATTAACCTTATAGTGGCATATAATATGATTATTTTAATATTTTAAAAAATTACTTGAAAAGGTGAAAGCCTAATGTGTGGTTGGTTTTCTTAGACCTTAATCACAAGTCAAAATGAGACAATTTCAAATGGGTGACATACTTGAAAAAAAACCAACCATTTGAAAAGTTTGCTTAAACTGATTTTGGTTAATATACAATGAAGGGATGATTAAACAATGTTTAAACAATTCCATCTCTAACACAAAAAGAACAACAACATAAACATTCTTTAAATATTTTTTAAAAACAATGAAAAGACAAAAGATGACAAAATTGGTGATTTTTTTTTGGTAACACAATGAAGGAAATGTCAACTTAATAATTCATTGTAGAATTTTTTTGGAACACTTACATTAAAACGTTGCCAAGGCCTGAATTTCAAAGTGAATTATGTTAAAAATAAAAATCAAGAATTACATTTTCCAATACTAGGTGGATAACATAAATGGAGATTCCTTCTATCATGAGGTGTTCAAAAGTGGATACAACAAAACAATTTGAACTTGTGACACTTTAAAAGAACAATGGTGCAAAGAAAAAGCTTATTATGCAAAGTAGAAAAATATTGGGAAGATGATGGAATTGCATGTCATAAGTTGTAGAATGCATGGATGGTCACTAGATTGATCGTTGACCAATAGATTAGTGGGCCTCACCTTAACCTTTTTTTTCCCTCTCTCTTCCACATTTTCGTTTACTTGGTAGTTGTACCATTATAGACTTTGAAAGATTTGGCCATCCATGAATGTCAATAGCAAGTGACATACACAATCCAAATTCCCATGGACTTTTGCCAACTTGTAAGTAAACATTGAAATTAATAACACATTTTATGTTTGCATGCCAAGCAACTTGCAAGTGAACCACTTCTTTTAGTCTTTTTGGGGATGGTGGGGGCAAACAAAGTCCCCCACTAGTATGGAACATGGATTTTGTTGCCATAAAGTTTTGAACTATTTGAATTGGCATTATTGTTATGGACCTTGTTCCCAAATCCTTCAAAGTTGTGATCAAAGCCATATATTACACTTTTCTTTTTGGTGCACAATTTTGGGAAGTTATGGTGGTCAACATCCTACAATGGAATTGCAACTTCCTTGCAAGATGTCATCAAAACTGTACATTACACTTTTTTGGGGGGAGGTTGTTGCACAACTTTGGGAGTTGTTGTAATCAAGAGAGTGCAATGGAACCACACCTTTCCATAAGATCTATGGGAATGTTTTCAAAGTGTAATGACCATCAACAAGAGTAATTAGACCCAACCTCTATGTTCTCCCAATTAGGTTTAAGAAAAAGTACGATGATAAACACCTCGCATGGTGTATTTCAATTCCATTACACAATTGCTAAACAATATCTAGGTCTTCAATTCCTTACAAATCTATGTCACTATCCTCAAGCTCTTAGTAATATCACTCACTTGATGGTGAAACGGCCTCTTTGGCATATCGCCTAACGTGCATGAGCATTTGCACAACATGGGGACTTGAGCTTGACAACATCACACACTTTTTTTGTTTTCGTTGCACAATTTTGGCCCACACATTGCATTGAAGATTTGAATATTAGTTTGCCAACAAATTATGGCAAGTATTCTACACATGGATCGTGTTGTTTATTTCTTTGATTGTATAATATTTTAGAAGAAAGATTCGTAACCCAAAAAGAAAAAGGAATGACAATCAAAGACACAAGAAGAAGCGTTTGGAAGTCCCACATGACAAATTTTGTTACCCCTAGCTTTCCTTTTTTGTGGTAGCCAAAGCTTTGTTAAAACAACACGCACGGGCATGCTTCTAAAACGTTTCCAAACCAAAAAGGTGGGTTGACAAGTTGCTACTTTTATTTTGAAAGTCTTTGTAGATGCGGTAGGCATAGTATAAAGTGAAAGATGCTACATCATTACCCTTTCAAAAAATCACTCATATGCAGCAATTGGCTACCATTGCTGCTCAAGGAATAATCAAATCCAATTCGCCCATATCTTACTTCCAAAAATATGATCCTCTAGTGTGTGTGTTGTGCCTTTTCCAGTATCAAACAGCCATGTGGAGAGAGAAAGAGAGAGAGAGAGAGAGAGAGAGTGAGCAAAAGCTGCACGAATAAAGGAGCCAACACAAGAGAGAAAAACAAAAATCCCCTTCCCTTCTGCACTTTGGAATAAAGTGGAATAAAGTGGAAGAAAGTGCACTCATACTGGGGATGATAAAACGAAGATGAAAAAAATCAAAACAAAGCAAAGAAAAAGAAGAAGAAGAAGAAGAAGAAGAATGTTGTTTAAGAGGGAGGGGAACCATTTTTCCTTTAAAAAATGATCATCATAACTTGGGTCACTTTGTTGAACAAAAAGAAAAACATTTATGAGATGAGCCTATATAACAGAGAAACAAGCAGCAAAGGAAAAAGAAAAAAAAAAGGAAGAGAGAGAAAGAGAAAGACACCTGAAGACACAATCAAAGGAAGAACTAAATCCAAGTCATTCTACCTACTACAAGTAGGAGAATTGAAAGTAGATAAGGAGGGGAAATGATGTAGGTAGCAAAAATCAGAAGTAGTTAGGGGAAGATCTGTCTACAACATTCAAAGGAAGGAGGAGAAGGAAGAGGAAATGATATACAATGCAACTATCATTCCACACACATGTATGTACGCATGTATGTTGTAGCTGGCCAGAGCTTGGTGTATAAGTACCGATACATCATGACTCAGGTAGCTGAGGTATTCATTCAAATGAAATGATTATCTTTCCTAAGTGCAGAGAACTTCTTCTCCATTCTCAGGCTCATGATTGCTGTCAACCCAAAAACAAAGAATTGAGACACATGACAACCCAACAATAAGGTTATTACAGAGATTTCAGATCTACAAATACCCAAATGAGTCTCAGTGGCCAACATGAGTTCTGCAGATAAAACTTACAAGAATGAAGGAAGGACAGCTCCCATTTGTTTTTGGTAGTAGTGCACAGTTTGTTTGGCAATTTGCTCCCCACACCCATTGAAAGAAGTTGAGACCCAATAATCCACACCATAGGTGTGCTTGATGAAAACCAAACTCTGCTCCTGTTACTTGGTCATCAAGACTCAACTTAGTAGTCTGGAGGTACACAGCATTGTTGCATTACAAAATGCCACCAGAATCATCATCATCATCATCATCATCATCATCAAGAAGCAGCCATGTATTTCAGCTTTCTTTGTTGATCAACAAGTGGATTAACAATTCCCAAAATTGATCAACAAAAATACCCAAGGCCCTGGGCATGTCGTAGATTGATCTGAAAGTAGCAAATTTATATGACAATGGAGTTGAAAACCCTCTTGTGTGAAGAAGACATGAAGAGAAATGCAAGAAAAGAAAAGAAAAAAAGAATTTGCTTCAAAACTAAAATCCCATTCAATGCTGCAACTCTCTCTTTTTCCTGCACTCCACAAGCAAGCAATCAATTCCATCTATATCTACAGGAAAAGAGAGAGAGGGAGAGAGAGAGAGCATGCACGAATGATTCCGAAAAATGGATCCAGCAAACAACAAATCCCATTTACAACTCCCCTTTTCGCCCCTGCACACTCCACAGAAGAGCAAATCCCCATCTCCAGAAGAGAATGGCAGGAGCATCATACATTCCTGGACACCAAAAAAAGAAAATGGGAGACCAAACAGAAAAAAATCTCTGAAGAAACACAAAATGTGTTGTGGTGTTTCCATATGTGTTGTGGTGTTTTCCATAATTAGATCCAAAACATACCAACTGCTACCAAGAACAATAGAGACATAGTAGAGATAACAAAACTCAAGGTTAGGATATGGCATTAGGGTTTGGCTGAAGAAGAAGAAGAAGAAGAAGAAGAAGAAGAGTGCAAAAATCACAGCAGCTACGAGCAACAGAAGCAACAGAAATGCTTCACAGAGATCACAGTTTTCTCCATCAATCCAACAAGATGTTGTTGTTGTTGTTGTTCTTCTTCTTCTTCTTCTTCGCGAACATTGGAAATTTCTGGTCGATCTGCTGCCAGTTTCACATGGATGTTCGTTCTTTGACGGACTGGAGAGATGGACCGAGCGACCAAGCGGGCGACCGACCGACGACCACAGCAGCCGCGTAACGTGGTCTTGTGAAAGAAGGCAGGAGAAGAAGGCAGGTGGTGGACCTCGATCCGTTTCCTGGATGTCCGTGACTGAAGGGGAAAGCTCATGGGAAGTTCTAGGGTTTAAGGGATTTTTTTTTTCTGCTGCGACGCGGCAACTGTTGCGCGACGCGCATGGCGACAACGGGTTAGCACAAAGTTCCATTTTCTCGTCTCCTTCTCCTCCACCGTTTGAACGCGGTTGCGGATTTCCCGTGGGCCCATGCCGCGCCTCATTTCTCCTCCTCCACTTTGCAACTGGATTCTTTTTTCTTTTCTTTTCTTTTCTTTGCTTTTCTGGGTGTGGAGAAGGCGAAGAACGCGACTTTCGCGCCTATGTGCATGCTTGCATTCAGCAAGTGTTTTGTTTGTTTGTTTGTTTGTTTGTTTGTTCTGGCGTTCAATCCCGAGAAAGCGTGTCAAGCAAATCGTGGAAGGAAGATTTGTGCAATAATCAAACCAAATCAATCTTCTTCTTCTTCTTCTTCTTCTTCTCCAGACTTTTCCTTCTGCACACGCTCACACTGTTTGTTCTACAACTCTTGTTTCTTGAGCAGCAATTCAAGGAGGAGCTGCCTCTTCTTGGAGCATGCATGCCATGCATTCCAGAGATGGATCTTGGAAGGCGACTTGCAGATTTCTCTGCAATTTCGTGGGGGATATGTGATGGAGCTTTTGACAGTGTAGCTGGCTGCTGAATCCTGATCTTCTTCCTCCAGACAGCCATTGTGCACTGAACCTCTTTCTTCTTTCTATTCGTAGCTGGGAGCGATGTCCTGTACAACAAAGATCACATGCTCTTCTGGGGTGTGAAGCTCACAATTGCCAAGGAGGTGCTGTAGAAAGATCACATGCTCTTCTGTGTGTGAAGCTCATAATTGCCAAGAAACAGTAGCAGAAAAAGGAAGGGGAAGGTGTGGGTATCTGTCTGTAGCTTCTTTCCTTCTGAGCTCAAGAGAGAGACCTCCTTTGTTTTGGCAGCATGGGCCAAAGAGGTCACTTGAAGAATCTTTGATGCGATTGGGAGAAAGCAGCAGCAACAACAGGAGCAGAGTAGTCTTTTAGTCCTCAATTGTTATACCCGGTTTACCATTCGATTGGCAGAGCATCAAGATGCTCGAGGAAGTCAAAACCCCTCTTGTTTGACACCACACACCTTGTGTACAGGATTGATCAGGAGCACCATCCAGAGAGGTAACCTGTAAAAGCCTTTCAGTTCTCATTGCTTTTGAAGCTGGTGGAACTCACTAATCAATCCATCATCTCAGACATGTGATCTTGACATGTTTGTTACCACAACATGCTGAGGGAAAGTCATGTGATCCTCTTTTGCAGAGTCCCATAGTAAGGACACAGCCAAGGGAATTCATTGCTGGAGACATTTCAAGGGCAAGGTTATTGATTGATTGAGAAAGGCAATTCATTCAGCATCTTGAAGAGGCTGTGAGTGGTGACAGAGAAAAAACTTGGATTGAGCAAGCAACCATGGTGATGAAGGTGATGCAATGGCCACATCGGCCATCGGTTTCAAAGAAGTTTCAAGTCAATCTTGCCTTGAATAGGCTTGAGGGTGTGTCCATTGTGCAGGGCAGTAGTGAGCTCAGTGAGACAAAGTTGCATGTTGATGTGAAATGGAAGGGTCCAAAGGGAGCATTGGGTTCACGGTTTCGGAGCATGAAAAGGGTGAAGACAACTGCTGTATCTCTGGGGTCAGGTGGTAAAGTTGTATGGGAGGAGGAGTTTGAAAGCATCTGTGTACTTACGACCGGAAAAACTGGCACATTTCAGCCATGGCATGTCTACCTTGTCCTTTGCAAGGTAAAACCGCAAATCTACCTTTGGGCACACCTTCCCACCTTAGACCAGGTGTTTTTCTTCTGTTTCCCAGTCATTTCAAGTTTGTTCAAGAGCTTCATGTTATCATCAATTAGCTTGAGGTTGCATCATTTTTTAGGATTTCATAAATCAAAGACAAGATTCATAGCCAGTCAGAGAACCCACAAGTTCCATCCCATATCAGACAATCCTCTTGTCCAAAAAGTCTAAAAATTTGTACTTTGGTAGCAGCAGTTCTCAGCCAGAAGATGCTCTCAGCATGACTCACATGCCCAATGATGATTCTTAATAATTTCAGATGTTGCTGTATTCAGAGTTGTCAACGGTCACTTTGTGTTATCTCTACTCTTCCATCATCTTTGTCTTTTTTTTCTTTGTGATCACTTCTCTTCACTGGGCTTTGTGTGCAACCAGGTGTCATGGCTGAATTTTTTTCCATCATTTCCAGATTTTCAAGTCTTGTGGTCACTGCTTCTAATTCTTTTGTTATGTTGATGGTTGTAGGCTGTGCAAGATGGTGCAAAGAGCAAGCTGTCAGTAGCAGGCACAGCAGTTCTTGATGTTGGATTACTTGCTCCTATTGGAGGCAATAACAAACAGTCTGTGAGCGTACCTCTAAGGTGCAACATGGGAGGCTCTGAGTTGGAAGCTACTTTCTGGGTGAGTTTTCCCCTCTTCTGTTCGCTTTTATGTTTCTCTGTTTATGCACTTGGTTATGAGCATTCTTGTTTTGATAGCTGTGTCCATGTGCAATCTGTGTAGTTAGGAGTTGTGGAAAGGTAGTGATCCTTGCTATTGCCTATAGCTGTTGATCTTGTTGAACACTTTTGACAGTGTAAATTTGTGTTGTCTCAGGTCACGTTGAGTTTTGTGGAACTCCGCACAATGCACCAGGCAGGTTTTGAGAGTGTGCACAGGTTCATGGCACCAGCAATGGCATGCATTGGAGACCCGCGGGCATGGGAGGCTGAGGATCATGCAGAAAGAATTATCCATGTGGTGGCAGGAAAGAAAGAAAAAACTTCTAAGGAGCTCTCAAGAGAACAGGTTCTGGGTTGGGGAGGGAGGAAAAGTCCACAAGTTGAGGATAGTGATGTCACAGATGATGGGAAGTTTTCTCCCAGAAGCGATGAAAGTTTGCAGGATGCTTCGGATCTGTTTGACTCAGATTTTGCTTTTGACTTTGATGTGGAGGATTATGAAGATGAAGTTGAAGATGACCATTGTGAGAGGTCCTTAAGCTATGGAACATTGGTAGGGGTGAACCTTGTTGTGGAAGGAGCTCTTCCCCATGACAGAGATGCAGAGGAAAATGAGACAGACAAGAATTTGACAATCCACAGCCGGTCCAAATCAACAAGCCCCCCACAAGTTGCTGCTTCTTCAGAGGAGTTCTCAATATCTGAGTCTGGAGAGCTGGTACCACAGGGATCTCTGCTTAGAATGTTATCCTGGAGAAAACGAAAGCTCAACTACAGGTCTACTCGATCCCGTGGAGAGCCTTTGTTGAACAAAGCGTATGGAGAAGAAGGTGGTGATGAAATAGACTGGGATCGTCGTCAGTCTTCTCCATCATACCAACCAGAGCTTACGGTGTGTTCATTGTTCTTACATTATTTGCTTCACTATTCATATGATTTGGCCACTCTGTTGTCTGCCATGTGCCATGACAATAGTCGTGGCTACTAGAAGACAAAGAGTTTCTTGGCTTCACCTAAGCAATGCTTAATTTTTGTCCCCAGTTATATGCTGAAAGCTTCAAGAGTTGAAGGATCCTAGGCCATTGCTTTCAGTTGTGTGGAAAACTATGTTCTGACAATGTTCTGTGTTCTGCAGCGCCAGAAAAGTGAGCACAAGTCTCTTGCAGTTGTTGCCGGACTGCTTGATTTTGGAGAGGAGCTCTTTACAGTTGGGTCATGGGAAAGGAAAGATTTTGTAAGTCGTGATGGACAGACCAAGCTGTCTGCTGAAGTTTTTTTTGCCTCCTTGGACCAGCGTAGTGCGAGTGCAGCAGGTGAAAGTGCATGCACTGCACTGGTGGCAGTCATTGCAGACTGGCTTCATAAGCACCCTACGTTGATGCCAAGCAAGGCAGAATTTGATATGCTGATTCGTGACGGCTCTGCTGAATGGAGGAACATGTGCAGTATTGAAGCTTATAAAGGTCGATTTCCAGACCAGCACTTTGATTTGGATACTGTCATTGAGGCAGCCATACGCCCTTTAAGCGTGGTGTCCGAAAAGTCCTTCATTGGTTTTTTCCAGCCTGAGGGTGTGAGTGATTCTTGCAATTTCCTGCAAGATGCCATGTCCTTTGATAGTATTTGGGAGGAGGTGGAGCGAGCTGGTCCTGCCATATACATTGTGAGCTGGAATGACCACTTTTTTGTCCTGAAAGTTGAGGATGAAGGTTGTTACATTATTGACACATTGGGAGAGCGGCTTTCTGAAGGGGGTAGTCAGGCCTACATTTTGCGGTTTGATGCAGAGACCTCATTACACAGATCCCCAGTCATGGAAAGCTTGCCCCAGGCCGAGCCCCAGACTAAGGTGGAAGCTGTGTCCCCTGAGTCTCTTGCTATTGTTGAGGTCTGCAAAGAAGGCGACGAAAAGACTTCAGAATGTGAAGCAGCTCCCCTGGATGGAGTCTCTTCGGAAGTTGTACTGCCAACTGACCTAACTTACATAGGGAGAAGTGCCTGCTGTCAGTTTGTGAAGGAGTTTTTTGCTGCACTTCCTCTTCGAGAGCTCCAGAGTGACATCGAGAAGGGGTTGCTCGGCAAGGTTCCCCTACACCAGCGCCTACAGATTGAGTTCCACTTTACCAAATCGTAATCCACCAGTCCTTGCAATGGGTTTGGTTGTAATCTATAAATGTTGCTTACATTTTGAGACTTTTTGCCTGTCACAGTTTTCACAGCAGTCTCTGTTAGTTTCTTTACTCATAGAATTTGGGGGTTCCTTGTCTTGAGGCTTACCTCTCTATTTGCAATAACTGCAGATGAAATAGAGCAGTAGGAGTTGCACCTGATGGTAGTTAACTCTTCAACAGGGCACTCTGCTGAGGCACATAAGAGGAGGTGCATAGTGGTTAAATGACATCTTTCTGTTCCTACCCACCGAAAGAAGGTTACCAGATCTGTCAATGGGTATGCAGTATCTCAATTCTTGCTTCTGTCCCATCACTGCTACCCTCTTAACACTAATTGTGTTAAACTTTGTGGTAAGCACAAGTATATGGAAAAAAGGTTATCCCTTAATTGGTAGAAGACTAATAATGCCAGGGTTTTCTGCAGTACTTTTTCTCATCACACCACACAATGTTCACTTGCTTTTTGTTTCATGTTTTGGTTGATTTCATAAAAGTTCTGTTCATGTTTTGTGAAATGCTTACATAGAAGACCCAACGTTTTTGACAGTGTACAAATTGCAAGTGCTTTCAGAAGGATTGTTTGAAACTGTTATTAGTTTGAATGGGATTAAGTAACATATTACACACTCCCCAAGATTAGATATAAGTTGTATAAGCATGGAGTTTTACAATGAATTAAATTGAGGATTGTTTAGGTACGGTTAATGAAAATCAATTAATTATTTATGAAGTTCAACTTACTTACTTCAAGTTTTCCAAAAAAATTCAATTGCTTTCCTAAAGAATATGAACATGTGTTCAAAATTTTGTTTTTCAAAGCTTCCATTTCAATTCCAATTCTAACAAAAGGTTAGTTCCATGGTATGGTTCTCATGGCAAGACATCAAATACCCTCATCAAGTTCTATGCGCAATTGTGCTATCATGGCAAGTATGCACGTGAATGATTAGTGGTTAGTATAGAGCTAACCGCCTTGGTTAGCGTAGAGACAAGAATATAATTTTAAAGTATTTCCTATCAAAACACCATCATCAAAACATCATCATCTCGCATAGGCACATCGTTCACAATGCCGAGCTTGAAGAGAAATTGTTTGCAATCTCTTGTAGTTTGGAAGTAGTCACATTTGCTTTCATCTGTCAAACCAGGTGAGCTTCTCAACCAGTCTGGAACCAAACCCACCTAAAAAACATGATGATGGCACCAATTGGGGAATCAACAATCAACCCCTAATTCCAATATCGGTTTTAGGAAGAATCAAAATTGTCATTGTCATGAGTGCTAACAGACAAGTTTCATGAGTTGCAAAATTGCAATTCATTACAACTCAATTGCAATTTTGTCAAAACAACTCATTTTCAACTATTATGCAATTCCGTTATAACTACACTCCTAATGTCATGCAAATGTTATTGATTGTTAACTATTTATTAAAATTTGACACATGACACTATGAAAATTTTTAGACATAAAAACTATTGTCTTTTCTAAATATTGATCTCCATTGTTTGTTATGATTGTTATTGATGGTCTAAGATTGTGACATGTGGCACAATAATTTTTTTGCCACATGGAGTTTTAATTATATTTTGAAATATATATAGGTGGGTCATAATAACCATAAATAGGTAAATTGGTAGGTTTTAAACCTACATACCTATGTATATACCTAAGACCTACCTACCTACCTACCTACATAAGTATATAAATAAATAGGTAAGAAAGCACAAGATTGAATGAACTAAAAAATAGCCTTGAAATTTTATTTTTTATTTGATATTTTGCCTTTAAGTTAAGCTTTTTTGAACTCATCACAAAATGACACTTATATAACAATGTGAAAATATAAAAGAACAAATTTTTTTAATATAGTTTGTAACATAAGATTCAAAGATAAAGACAAAACATATGGGTTAAATATTTGAATTGTTTTTTAGTTGTAAATTAAATTGCAAATTAAATTAAATTAAAATTGCACCTTTCACATTTAAATGTTCAGGGAAAATTAGATCCAAGGGGAAAGCTCCATTGTTTTTGGTGTCCAAACAAAATTTGAACCTTTCTTGTTGGAGCCTTTGGGCCACTAAAAGTTGTAAAAAATGGAATATAATTGAAAAAATTATGGCCCCCCAAAGTAGAAGGGCTCAAAAACTCAAAAAACAAACCACTGAACACTACAAAAGCCAATTTCCAAACACCTTTAAAAATCCTTGTATGTTTTATTGTTATTAGAGTTAAAAAATGATTTATAAAACTTTAGGTGGCATTCCTATAACATTTTAAGTCGTTTAAAATGAATAAGAAATAAGAAAATTATGAGGTTTGAAAGTAGGAAAGGTCCAAAGAGGAAAAGAAAAAAGTTTTATAAGTTGGAAAAATTATTTCTCTTCTTGTTATTTTTTCATTATTCCTTTTCCTTTGCACTTCAAATATGATTTCTAAAACTTGAGGTAGAAGCTGAATAAAAAGCTCATAAGATTAATTAATTTTAAAATATTTTTCTATTTTTAATAGAAACCTATTCAAATTTAGCTTCCATGTAGACTATTAGGGCAATAGGTGTCATTAAGGCATTAGATAACAACCAATGACCCCTTGATCAGTTCATCACACAAGTTGTGGCAACATGGTTTACAACATTTGTGATTGCTTCTATAGCTTCCCACACTTTAACCTTATGAACTCTTTGTTGTAAAACATTTTTTTTGTTGCCCATAACATAAGACAATGGCCTTTTTGAATTCCCATGTCTTTTTTAACATGATCAATTTATACAATTTAATTTACTAATTTATTTTGTTTAAGTGCTATAGTTGTTTTCAACACATTCATTTTCCCACACATGTCTCTTGTTTCCTAATTTTTTTTGTCAATGTGATTCTTTTTGCAAACTAGCTTGAACATTTTTCACATTAACATGCTTCAATCCTATAGCAACCTTGTCATCATTTGTAGCATATTGGCATGCTTTGGACATGACATGACCAAAACAAGTACCTTCATAAACTTGCTAAAGTTTCAAAGGATGACAATCAACAATAAAACATATTGTTACGACCATAGATATTAAGTTGTTGATTTCATCTTTCACAAAAGCAACCACATGAAACATTAAATTGAACTTTTGAAATAAAGCTTGCAATTGCCTAACCATGGAAAATCTTGTTGTCATTCACCTCAAACAAACCAACATTAACATGCATAGGGATCCAAGATTCATTTAGATAGTTTATTACCAAAGCAAATGTGCCCATTCCACCTTGAAACATCTAAAGATCAAAACTTATTGTCACAATTGTTGTAGATGCAAGATTGGGCAACATATGCAAATCCATAGTCTTTTTTACCATCACATGAATCATTTTTTCTACCAAAGTATAGTGAAAAAGAAACACAACATTGGGGCATTGGTGTAATATTAACCTTCATAGCCAAATATTTTTGCAAGTTAAATGTGGCATGTAGCCCTTATATATATAACATTATATCTTTTTAAAAATATTTATTGCACCTCATCGCCTTTATTGTAAGGATTTGTGGCCCAAAAAATGATATGATTACATGTCCACTTTGCTTAAACCTTTTTCTTTTCCAATTGTCAACTAGGATTTGCTTCAACAATATAATTAACAAGGACCAACTTCCTCTAAACAAACAACATAGGTTGTGCAAAGTCAACATGGGTTTTGATAGGAATGATCCCATTATCTTTGTATTTTATGAAACCTTTCCTTAGAATAAAACATTGAGATAAAACATCATTAACAACTTGCTATGATTTGTAGATAATGCACTACAACATTTGTGGGTTTACAAGATCCACTAGTTAATCCATCATTGACATGAAAAAACCCCAACAAATAAATGTCCACCAATGTGGTTTCCATAATGTAACGGAGCTTGTATAGTTACAAGTTGAAGGAACTTCAAGATCAATAGAATTAACTTGTAGATGCACACTCTCAACATCTAACATGTTGCCTTGCACATTATAAGTTTCTACAATGTAGATATATACTCCAACCCCACCAACAATTTAACCATGCAAATATTTGCTTCAACCATAACAAAATATAATGATTTGAACATGTATGAAAAACACAAGAACTTTATAAGAAAACATAAAATCATGACAATGAATAACATTATAAAGATAACTATAAATGAGCACAATGAGAAGGCAATGGCACTCAAGTGTTGGAATTTTGAATAATAGGAATATACAAAGGTGATGTGTAACCATATATAAGACATTGCAATAAGTTAGATCAAGGCAAAGACCCAAGACCTTGGTGATGCACAATAGGGGAACATGACATGAAGATGTTTTACTTGCACAATTAAGAATCTTCCCATCATGTTGGACATAGCAATAAATTAAATCAAGACAAAGACCCAAGATCATGGTGATGCACAATAGAAAACCATGATAGGAAGAGGTTTTACTTGCACAAGTAAGAAGTTTCCCATCATGTTGGACATCACAATAAGCTAAAACAAAACAAAGACCCAAGACCATGGTGATGCACAATAAAAGAAACAACATGAAAATATTTTAATTTGCATAATAGATTAACAAGACAAGTTAGAATTTTGTGCATTAGGAGAAAATGAAGGCGATGCATAAGAACACATCACCAAAAAAACACCATGGTGCGTATGCATAACAAAACAAAACTATGGGAAAAAAAGATGGCTAGATAGTAATGCACAACAAAAGGTCATGAGAAGAACACCATGATGCACTTGAGCAACAAAACAACACCACATGAAGAGGAGTGGTAATGCACAATTAAGGATTATGGTGAAAAGTCCTCTTACCTATGCAATAAGGGAGCATGAGAGGTAAGTGATTGCTAGGTGAGAAGATTCTAATGATGCACATCCGCATTTCATAACATGTACTGCACAACAAAACAACACGGGGGGAAAAAAGGAAAAAAACCACCATGGTGATGGAAAATAGAAAAACACAAAAATGTCAAACACTTCATGATGGACTACCAAATGAACACCAAGACAATGATGGTGAATGATTGTTGCACTCTTTTGTCATCTTAAGTCCTTAAACCCTAACAAACTTGAATGTATTGAGTTGTGCCTTTAAACCTTAGTTATGATATTCGAATAACCAATAACAACTCCTAGCATATATATATAAATCCACTATCTATATCTAGAAAACATAATATCACTAAAAAATGAATATGAATAGATGGATGTTAAGGATATTTATCAAATATCCATAGAGATTAATTAGCATATGTAGTAAGCTTGATCGAATATGGATACATTGATATTTGAATTCACATACGGATTTAAAGGTATAAATGGACAACATTGGTTTGAATTAAACTTTTTATTGTTCTCCATCACATTACAACATGTTAATTTTCAAGTGTATCCAATATTTTCAACATACCCAACACACACACAACTACTTTTCAATTAAACAAAATGTGACATAACAAATAAGATACTTGATATTTTAGTAGGTTTTATTGTCTCCTTATCATCATTAAATCTAGGAGTTGATTAATTAAGTTCATACACATGTATAATTAAAAATGCAATCAACCCAAGGTTTTTTTTTGGACATTTTTAAAAAGTAGGTGAAATAACTATCATGTAATAAAGAAATGAACCAAAGTTGCCTAGAGGTCAAACATGATATAGTATAAACATTTGAAAATCTTGCCTAGTTGTGACGACCTACATGATTTAAACCTATTCAACGTAGTCAAACAACCTGCTTTAGGCAATTCTTAGTATTCCCAACATTCATATGTGTTGTGGAATGCTACAAACTTGGAAAATATTTAGACTAGTTCAAATTAATTGGAATCTAACCTAGAGATTACTTGAAACCTATCCAATACTAACCGTTAACTAAAATCAGCCAAACATACAAAATAAAAAAAACTTGACTTTGAAAATCACTTGGCATTTGTGATTCTAGATCTGAAATAAGGTTTAATTCTTTTAATAAATTAAAAAAAAAAACTACAACTAGGATGATCTTTAATAGTAAAACTAAAATTGGAGGTTATGTTTAAAATGCTAGAAGTTTTAACATTTCAAGTTTGAAGCTCTATCATCATCACTTGAGGGGTTAATTATATATTTATATAATCAATTTTGTGGTTTTGAAAGTTTGATGATTTTGTTCATTTTCACAATATTTTTCAAATTTACACTAAAAAACGAAAATTTTCAAAAAAATTTAAAACATTTTATCACCATAGTGCAAAAATTCACCCAAAAAAACATTGTTCATCACAAATATAGCCCAAACCCTATTTAGGGTTACAAGTTTTCACAATTGGTGATGTTACAACAACTTTTCTTCATGTTCTAGGACAAGGGCAATTTTAACACATGTTTGTTGAAAAAATTAACTAATTTTGATATTTTAATTTTGAAAATAAAAGACTCCAAAATATTTCAAAAATATTTTTCCTTTTCCTTCATAAAAAAAATTTCTTTAAAAAAAGGGGGATTGAAAATTTTAGGATTTCTAAAGATAATATAATTTGTGCCAAGGTTGCCAAGGTACTATGGTAGTGAGAAAAAGGTTTATTGTGAATCACCTTCAATATCTCAATATTTCAATGAGGATTTAGCAACAAAATGTTTTGGGGAGATTTTAGTAGACAATTTCGAGAATGAAATTTAATTTCTTAGAAAATTCACTGGAATCTATGTTACGTTTCCAAGTAGATAACTAAGAAATTATAGAAGGATTAAAATTTTTTTTTTAAAAAAGTTTTGAATTTTTATAGCCAAATCTGGCTAAATTATATTATGGATGATCACCACTTCAACTATATCACATAATTGGGAAGGAAAAAAAAAAAAACTGCAAATTTGACTAGGTTCACAGCATCGGTAGGGTGGTTTGTTTTTCCAATTTTGTGGGATAAAAAAACTGGCAATTCTTTCTGTTGAATTTACACTGGTAAAAAAACACTTGATTTTAGCACTTTTAATTTTCAATTTTTCTTTCTGGCTATATATATATATAGCCATTAAATTAAAAAAAGGCTGCTCAGCAGGTATATAGTGTCTTAGATGGTGGGGTTTGAAGTTTGAACCAGAGAGGGGCGGGTATTAGAAATGGGCACCAAACAAATCCGGGTATCAGACCGGACATTAAAGCCAATCACTGTGGTTATCAAAGAGATCATGAAAGTGCCCCGGTTTTGATATCTAACCGTAGTTATAAAAATAATCAGATACCTGGTTATTATATGTTACCGTGGTTGTCAATTTGAGGGGGGGAAAAAAAAAAGAAGAGTAAAATGGGTTGGTTGCCATAAGAACTGCCGGGTCGTTGCCAGTTCTTTCGAGGAACCCGGCGGTTCCGTGAACAGCTTGAATACCCGGGTACGGCGGTTCTTTGGTGAGCGTGGGCGTCGAGTATCCGGACGCGGCGGTTCTTTGGTCCCGTTTTATTTTTCGAATGACCGGAACAGGCGGGTATTGAAAACAATCAAGTACCCGCCCCCGCCCGGGTTTGAAACCGCGACCAGTTGCGTCGGACTCCATAAGCCGTAGCCGTTGGGCTACCTTAAGAAACAGCTTGCTCCAGCGCGCATTCATTCTGCGCTCGCTCGCGCGCGGGTGCCAACTTCCATGCGGTAAATTGCGCTCACAAAATCCACCCTCGCTCAAAACTTGTTATGGTCGTCGCAAACCCATTTGAGCTTTTCTCACATTTCTCCAAAAAAACTTCCATCACAGTTTATCATCATCGTCATCACTAACATCACCATAAGTGGGCGCCAGTGAAACCCAAGTTTTGTGTACATTTGAAGCAGTTCTTGAACAAAAAGCCTTTTGAAAATTTAATCTGTCTTGTCTTCTGTGTATTGGAAACGCTAGTTAGATTCTGTTTTGGCGTGAATGCATCCGAATCATGAGTCGCAGCAGCTAGTTATTGTTTTTCTTTTCTTTTCTTTTGGCGTTTAGGTGTGTGTGTGTGTTTAATTGTTGCAAGATGATTTCTTTTCTCTTGAGCAATCTTTTTGAGAACTTTGTTACAGTTGTGGTTTTTTGAAACCCTAAATTCTGTTGCCGTTGGTTTTGTGGATGGGGGTGGGTGGGGTTGACGCTCTGATGATGAAGGTGCGTGCGTTTTGTTTGTGTATGTGATCATGCTTTCTTCTTGGGTGATGGATTCTTCTTGGCTCTGAATCTGCTTCATCTCTTTACATGTGTGTCATCATCTCCCTGCCCTTGAAGAAGAAGAAGAAGAAGAAGGGTTTCATGCCGTGTTGAGGACTTTGGAGGAGAGGGAGAATCGAAGGAGAAAGGAGGATTCAAGCAAAGCAATTCAGCCATGGGAAAAGGCGAGGTATTTAAGGGTCACCCATTTATTTATTTTTGCTCCATCCCACCTCCTCTTTCCCCATGACGTGTGCTGTGGAGTTTTGATTGGAGAAGAGGGTTTTGCAATCTGTCCCAGAATTGCATGAATGAACAGGTGAAAGGAAGTGAGCAAATGTTATCCAGAGGAAGAAGAAGTAATGCTTTTTTTTTTTTGGTGTGTGTGGAGGAGATACATATCAAAACTAGGGCTCAGGATTTTCTTTCAGGGATTTGGAAAATACACAAGGACTTGAGAGTGCATAAGACAATGATAGCATTTGTGAGGTAGTTATTGGAAGATGAATACCATCAAGACTCAACAGGATCAGATTGAAGACTAGGTCAAAAAGTTTGAGCAGTAGAAGGATTTGAGTGTATTCATCAGGTCTTCAGCCTGGGAAAGTCTCATGGTAGAAGCTTTGCTGAGCAATTTTTGCTTTGGAGTCTGTTTGAGGTTGGAAAGTTATTTCTCTGCCATGCCATGGATCACCTTTGCCATGTCTATTCATCACAAATGTTCCATACTGTGCTTGTTTGGTGTTGGGTACCCATGGGTCGTCTGTGTCTCCAGGAGTCGGGATACATGCACTATTGGGTTGCATTACTGATACATTCAGTCTTCCTGACAGTGCTCGTTGGGATTGAGAGTGTGAAACAGAAGATAAGAACCACAATTTATGAGACATGGTTACCAAATGAGAGACAAACTTGGGATGACATATTGAATCATGGGCATGGATAACAAACAGATAGCATGGCAAAAATCTTTTTGACAGTCTGATCATGCTTTCAAGTTTTCAGAGAAGGAAGGATAGTGATGTGGATTGATGTTGAGCAGGCAGGCACTAATGTTTCTGTGTGTGTGCCCAGTCGTCATCAAAGAAGGTCATTACAAAGGAAGAATGGGAAAAGAAACTGAGTGAGGTCAAGATTATGAAAGAAGACATGAACAAATTGGTGATGAACTTCTTGGTCACTGAGGGCTATGTAGAGGCTGCTGAAAAGTTTCAGATGGAGTCAGGAACTCAACGTATCCTTTCATTTTATTTTTCTGCACTTGTTGGCTAAACTACTGTGGACACTGAGCCTGGTATTCTTGGTAGGCCCTCAGATTCTTTCATACTGAATGTGGCATGATCTGCTCATCATAATTAGTCATGATATCAAGGAGAAAATATATGATACCCTGTTTCCTGAGCAATAAACAGCAGACATAGATTTGGGAACAATCACTGATCGGATGGCAGTGCGGAAAGCTGTACAGTGTGGCCAGGTGGAAGATGCCATTGAGAAAGTGAATGACCTGAATCCAGAGGTTTGTCTCTGATCTCATCTGTGTTTGACATGACATGTGGTGATCATCACCCTCTCTGAATGTACCACTCTGTATCCTTGGGTCCCTCTTTTTGTTCCAGTGCTTACTACATATCCAGTCAATACAGTGGGCTGATTGTCGACTTCCTATTTGTTGATTGTGTGCCTCTTTTCCTGAGGTGACTTACTTGCTGTGATCCCATTCCTTTGGAATTGCTCTGTTTCAAATATGCTCCAACAATATGGTGGGGCATGACAGATACTGGATACGAATCCCCAGTTATTTTTCCACTTGCAGCAGCAACGCCTCATTGAGCTTATCCGTAGTGGCCAAGTTGAAGAGGCTCTGGAGTTTGCCCAGGAAGAACTTGCACCTCGTGGAGAAGAAAATGTATGTTGGGACACAGAGAGGATGACGAGGGGGCATATTTGTGGTTTGTTGAATTGAAAGGTCATTTGGAAAAGCTTTTGTGCAAAGGCTGTTTGTGCCTGCCACACCCATGTTATGTGCATCTGTTTGGTCATGGAACAGAGATTTAGATCTGAGGCAGTGATATAACATGCTTGCACTAAAGAGAAAAAAGTGGCATTGTGCTTTGAAAACTGTTTTCTCTTGTGAGCTCTTTTTTTGTGTGTGTCAGTCTCTCTCCCATGGCCCTTGATGCTTTTCAACCCTTAGCAACCTGGGGGGCTGTCCAATATGCTGCAGCATGCATTTCTGGAGGAATTGGAGCGCACAGTGGCCTTGTTGGCCTTTGAAGATACCGTGAATTGTCCAGTAGGAGAGCTCCTTGACATCTCACAACGTCAAAAGACTGCTAGTGAACTGAATGCTGCCATCCTCACCAGTCAAAGCCATGAGAAAGGTCTCTACCTTGACATTTTTTTTTTTCAGTATGCCCAATATTTTCTCTCCTTTTGAACATGTGCAAACAGTCTGCAAATGTAAACTTGTCTATTGGTTGCACTGTGTGCAGATCCAAAGCTACCAAGTCTTCTTAAGATGTTGATATGGGCACAGAACCAGCTGGATGAGAAAGCATCATACCCACGCATCAATGATCTTGTAAATGCTACTCTAGAGGAGCCTGTCACATGACTTTTGTACGCCTTTTTCTTCACTGGTGCTTTCTCCATCCTCAAATTTTGTGAAATGCTCTTTGCTTGATGTGCTGTGGCCAACAATTGTAAAACAGAAAAGTTGCTTTCCCTATTGGATTCTGGAAGAGTTACAAGAGTTTGGTGACTGTCAGGTGTTGGGTTGGAAGCTTGGCACATAGTCAGTTCTGACTTGCATGTACTGGTGCACAAGGAGTGCAAGGGCATTAAGGTTGTCAGCATGCACTTCCCAGGGTATCATCTCACAGTCCGAAGGGATGGTGTTTGGAGTGTAGTTAGTTGGAAGAGGGAAGATCCAACTGAAGCCCCCATATATGTGGATTTGGGAAGGGATCTCAGGGTTTGAGTACCAGGGGGATTCAAGTTTCCTAATGAGAGAAAAGTGTCTTCATTAGTGTGTTTTTGGGCATTGTTGCAAGGGGGAGAGGAGGGATTTAGGAGAAATGCCAACTGCAGTTGCCAGAGAGGAAGGGTGTGGCAGGAAGGGTGCAGGTTACTGTGGAGAGAGAAAGAGGAATATGTCCTACAGAGCATAGTGTCCCATCTGTGATGTGTTGGGGGGAGGGGGTGAGATGAGGACTCTATAAATATTGTGGAAGCTATGGAGAAAAGAGCCCAGGTGTCACATAACCCAGAGAGGTATTGTGTGACTGTTTTGAGACAATGTTTTCAGAGCAAACAACACATACAACAGCATCCAAGATTGAACACCCCTATATAATTGGCCTCAGTGTGGATGGTGGACTTGTTGACTGGTGAAGATAACTGGAGGCATGACACTCCTCAGTACTTATGAATCAGCTCATCGCCCTGGCTGTCTCTGATCTTGCACTAATTCACAGAACAGATCTGTTGAATATACTTTGCTTCACCACCCAATTAACATAGCTTTTAGCTTCATATGTGTAGTTAAGGTTCAGTGAGACTATGGTTTGCAAACACACCTTGTGGTGTTCAAAACTGTTCACTTTCATTTAATACTTGGTGCATATTGTTGGTTTAGGATAGAATATCCAGTTCTCTACGTGTCTTTTTGCTACTTTTCTTGAACCCTTTCCATAGGCATGTCTGTTTTTGTTGTAGAAGAAAGGGTTTTCCTTGAGCTGATTCGTGCTTCATTTCCTGTTTGTATTTCCATGCTAGAAGAAAGGTGAAAAAAATTCTCAAGGTAGAGATTGTGGTGAGATTTATTGGTTAGATAAACTCATCCTCGTCCAACCAAAGCTTATAGAAGAGAGAGGGTCCCAGAAGGGTATTCCTTCTTGCACAGTGGGAAAAGTGGCACATTTCATTGCAAAATAGGGTTCCCTTGATGATGATCTACATTAGAGGATGTCATCAGTATTCAATTGTTTGAACTTGAAAGCATCAACCCCTCTCAAGTGCAGAAGGATAAGGTGGATCTCTTGGTTTTTGGACTTTGTGTTGTCAGTGATCAAACCAGCCTCAAGTCTCCTATCACTGACACTGTGATTCTTGAGCTGGAGAGCCAGGTGGGTGATTGTTGAATGTCCACTTGGATGATCATGGCCTCATGCTGTAACTGGATACAGAATATGCCACAAACAGGGGAATGCTATGTTTTCAACATGATGTTTTGAACAATTCACTGTGTAGAATCTCATATCCCATACATGATTGTACTGTGTTGTGAGGATCATGTATTGACCTTCACTGAGGTAATGCAGACCAAAAACTTTGTGGAATTGCAGCCAATCCTAGACCCTGGATTTGTTTAGATTTGTAATAAAGCTCAATCACCTGCTTCAGTGCATGAAATGAAACTGATTGGTGTTATGAAATGCATCCACATTGAAGTTTTTCCCACTTCAATCATCAATCACTAAGCCAAGACTTAAATGTCTGCACCTGTTCTCTCAATGTTATGTTCTCTCATAGGACCTAGGTAACAAGACAATGTTGGTTCAGCACTCTTCAAATGCTTTGCCACCCAAATCATGCTAGACCAAGAGAGGATCAAGATGGCACAGGAAAAATAAGGACTGAACTTCAATGGATCTTGTGCAACTGCCTTGTACCAACAATTCAGTTGGAAATCCCCAAAGGTATTCCTCCTCAGACGTGCACTTGCAAGCTGAGAGTACTGCCAAAATCAAGGATCAAACTTCAAGAGACCTTGTGTCATGGCATTGTACCAACCCTTCAACTTCAAAATTCCCAACAGCGTTCCTCCCCAGTTGTGCACTTCATTGCTCATGATACTCCCATGATCCATCAACATCTTGAGGGAGGGCAAACTCAAAGGACTAATGAACATCTAGAACTATGCAATGAGAGTTCCTCAAAGGTTCCACCTTCAGAGCTAGACAAGATTGGAAAGATAATTGAGCTTTCAAATTCAAGCAGCAGATTCAGCATATTGGCAAAAATGAGGAACATTACAAAATCAAGAACTGTCCAGGGAATCTTTCTCCTTGCTACATACACCTGGCAAGTGCCAGATGAGTAGCAAAAACATTTCAACAACATTTCAGCAACTGAGAAATCCCCAGAATGTAGTGCCTAAGAAACAATGCATGTATTATCATCCCCTCTTGCAGTGGAAAGCAAGCAAGAAGCCAAATGGAACAGTTTTATGACAGACATGACTACATTAGTCTTCACAACTCAAATGTAGCTTTTGCTAAGGTGTTTCATTGTACATCAGTGTAGTTGATTTGGTCCCTCTGTAGAAATGGCCAGTTGACAAATCAATTTCACGGTATCTCTGTGAACCTCTCCTCCACCTTGGACAGAAGTACAGGAGATTTGATGAGGACCTCCCTTGGTATATTTCCTGCTCACCTTTCAACAATGGGCTCCATCTCTGCAATGGCACTAGGAGATAAGGCCACATAAGAAGAAGGGATTACTCCCACAATGCAGCAGGAAATAATGAAGAAGTCAAGAATTTCACATCTGAATTTTCATCATGGACAAGCTGGAATCAGATAGATACTCAGATTGAAAATTGCAGAGAGCATTCAGATGAAGGCAGCATACCTTCAATCACATGTCTAGCATTTGAACACATGGATGAGAGTTGAACGCACAATGTTGCAACATGAACTCATAACCATATTCAGGGCACATGTGAACTGGAACCATCAGCCTCAAGGCTTACTGTTGGGATGCACATGGGAGAAGTTTTTTGGCACATCCTTGAACCCTAAACTTTCCAAAAGCATTTCTTCATCATCAATTCTTGCTCAAAGCCTTTCGCACTGCCATGCCACCTCCTCCTTTGAAGGTTGATTTTCCACATAAGACAAAGATGCATATTATAATTCACCATCTCATGAATGAAAGATCACAGTCGCAACTGCTGCAGCCTATTAACAATCAACTGCAGGTTGCAAAATTCCTCTGCATCTCTGACTAATTCCCTAAATTCATCCACTTATCAAGTTGGTTTGAACCATCTTCAATAAAAACAAGGGAACTCACTGGTGAACAATGCAACACTAATAGCCTGAAATTTGAGATGACTTGGAACTGTTGACCTCTAACATTTACTATTGTTGATGGTCAGAAGATTGTGCAAGACATCATCACATTATCAGAATTGATTTTATGAACCTTCCTGATGAACCAAAACACTTCCCTGCCTGGAATGATCTGCAAATATGTACAACCTATAAACCTTCTGGGATCCTCACACAGGACAATCCTGACATAATTTGCATTATTGTCGCTAAACTTAGCACCATGGCAGCCAGTAACAGTAACCATTGGTTGCTCATTTTGGGGCCATCATTGTTTCACTATCTTTTGACCTTAGTGGCTGTGTTTCTAAATAGTCCGAAAGAATTGTGTGAGAATGTATGCATCCTTTCGCAGGGGCCCCTCCACACACACAATAACAATTCTTGGATAGTCTAGTCTGGATCACAGCCAATAAAGTCAAAATGGGTGACCTTCAGTATGACCACAACTAAGACTTACAGTTACTGGTTATCATGGTGATAATTACAGTAACACCTACCTGGACTAATGTCATAGAAAGTGGTGAAATGGTGTACATACATCAAGAAAGTTTCTGTTTTCCTGCTACAGAAAAAATGACACACATATACAGGGCCTAGAAAGTAGTGACCACATAAGAAAGAATCGTGATATACCAAAAGAGACACCCAATGAATTACACTGCACCACTTTTCCAGTAGGGTGTAGAGTTGTACAAACAAACTACGAGTGTGTTGATGACAACACTGCGATCTCTCACCAGGACTCCTTAAAACTCCTGGCCATCAATGTCTGATCTTAGTGGGTATTCAAGACCTTGCAATACAATCATCCGTCTCAAATCATCTTGTGTGTACAGTGGGAGAAACCAATATAGTTTCTTCATCCCAAACACCTGCCACAAATTTTCTCCCTCCACAACCAATATTAGCATTGGCAAAAAGAACAAAAGCTACATGTGACAATCCTGCAGTCGGGTCAAAAAGAAATCTCTACAATAGATCACATAAATATCATAACATGAGTGACTTAGGGTGAAGTTTTCAGTGACAGTAATTAAGTCTGCCACAAAGCCATGTGACAGAAGGGCCTGAAGTACCTGCTCAAAGTTTCTCTTCCATCCCAAATCAAATCTCCACCTTGCAGATGCCTTCTTTTCATATGCCTAACACACCAACGAAACAACAGAGACAATCAACATCTGCCACCAAAAGTAGAAGCTATTCCTGATTTTATATTTTTCCATCCCTCTCATAGAAAGTCCATCTAGAGGCACCCTCCAAATGAACAACTACGATAGAAAAGAAAAAACCAAAAGTAGAAAAGACAAGAAAAGAAAGACACCTCAATAGTGGTAGTGTTGCCAGCAACCAGAGACATGTGCATAATGAGGAAGCCAAGCACACTGAGTGCAAATGCCAGATTCAGAACTGTGCTCAACATCATACTCATCAGGTTCAGTACTGTGCCAATGAAGTACATACGAGTCATTAAATACACCAACCATTAAAACAGAACTCATGAATCTGAGACATATGACCAGCCATCCATGCTAGGAATGCTTTAATTTCTCCTGTATGAAGACGTCTATGGGCGTTGAGATCCAAAGGATTTGACATCCAGTTCAGAAAGTGATCAAGCTGACTTAGGTGCAGATGTGCTAAGAAAACGTTGCATTTTCTGTCATGCTCATTATAAGGGAAGAGAAAAGTGTGGTGTAATCTGACAAAACCACCAATATGGTAACACATGTAACATAGGTGGCAGGAGTATCTGTGCAGGATTGGGCTCATTGAACCTGAAGAGATAGTTCAATCTCTTAAGGTGATAGACTCTCATCACTCTTTGTCAATCTCCTGAAGTGGTGACGAGACCTTTCATTGAGAATTTTTCTACAATTGGATTTATTTTCATTTCAAAATGGTTTGCTTGAAGTGTTCTACATTTCTGAAGCAGATCATGCAAGCTTCTTTAAGTAGGATTCAAATCTGAGGGTGACTTGCAATTGGATTTTGTAACCAAGCCTGACTCAAGGCTTGCAAAACATGCACTATAGTATATTATACCATGATCAATTGCTGACCATAAGGACAAGCACACAAGAAATGAATGCAATGTAATCTGGAAATCCTCACCAAAGCCAAGAAAGGTGGTTGCAAGAGTGCTTGGGAAAGAAGAATCCTCCTCAAGATCACCAAAAAAGCTTATGAATTGTGGCAAAAGGGCCACCGTCACCAACGTAGTCTCAAAAAATGTGTACAGCTGCATAATCCCTTCAGAGAAATAAGAAGTTTGTAAAAGAAAGCTGCATATTGATTATTGATTCATTTGACTCCTGCATTCCAATGACCTTGGAACAGAATTTGGCTTCATAGATCTGTGAGGGGTAAAACCAGAGCAGACTAGGAATAAGAGTCTCCACACAAAGGGCATCAAATATGACCTTGTACACAGCTAATATTTTGGCAGCGCCATGATCCCTCTCAAAGTTTGAACATGGAAATTGCACCAAGGTTTGGATATGGGCAGTACTTACAAGAAAGAGAAGGAAGAACTTGTAGTTATGAGCTCCAACACAGTTCACCACCCAGATACAGTGGTGGTCCATTTTCAATATGCAGCGCCCACCTGTCCAACAATACCTTAAGACAATACCAGATAAAGAGCTCCAAAAAAAGAACAACTATACAATGAAAAATGCCAACAAAAATGGCACAGTTGCACATAATAATACAAAGAATGGAGAGCAGTTCTTACAAACAGAGCAATGGTGAGACCGTGGGGGTTTATATTGAGAGCATTTCCGGCAATAACGGATCCTTGCACTCTGAGCCATGGTTGGCACACTCACAGCTATAGTCATTGTTTCAGGTGTTTGATCTAGTGGTGATGATTGAACCTCAAGATCATCCTCTGATGAAGATGGCCTCCATCCTTGTGGCACACGCCCTGGATCTGTGAAAACCACTGCAAAGTAGCACCACAGGAGCATTGCCAACTGCACAACATTTTGTTGATGATGAAGGAGGGATCAGCTATTAAACTCTCAAGTAAAGCATACCTTGACAATCTAGCATGTTGGAACATAGAGATGATCCTCCCTTGTGCCACTTACTAAACATGAAGAGCCCTCCGAAGAGACTATAGAGTGGAAAACAAACAACAAGAAGTGAAATGCACATAGTAAAATCACTAAGGGTCTGTGCAACCTGAACAGCAATTGAGATGTTGTAGAAGACATAATCCAAAGAGAGACTTTGAATATCAGTCCAGATGTGCATGTTAGTCTGTATGATTCAACCAGAATCGATTGGGAGCAAAACCCTAGGGTTCAAAGTTCAAACTTATTCCCTCTGAATCAAGCTTGCCCTAATCTTGCCCCATAGGTGAGAACTAGTGTACCTCGATTGTTGCACATATGATTTGTTGCACACAACAAATCCTTAACCTAAATAGGCCGAACAGAAAAAAGCAGAAAGTCATGAGAGATCACGTGAAGCAGTCAAAGAGAGAGAGAGAGAGAGAGCATTGTACCAGAACATGGAAGAGGATAAGAACAAGAAGAGAAGTCGCTGTGGCTGATCCGCCTTTCATTACTTGAGGCATGTAATTGGTGATTACAACAGCGTAGTACGATACTCCCACAACTGACAAAACCACCAATATCATAACCGATCCCAACACCTTCAGGCCCGTGCACAGCTTGAACACATTCCAAGCCATGTTGAAGCGAGGACGGTGTACTATCACTCCCAGCAAAGCTCCCCAATTCCTCCCACCCCCGGTCCCGAACCCTCTCTTCAGCGATGTCCACGCCTGCATTGCTTGAATTCCCTCCACCTCCTCCTCTTCTTCTTCTCTACCAAATTCTTGCAGAAAACCCTAGAATTGCTGCTGCTGCTGCTGTTTGGCCATTTTGTTCTTAGCTTTCAATCCAAATACTCTCCATCAAAAATGCATTCAAGCCTCAACACTGATGCTCCTTTGAAGCTCATCAAATTTTCGACAACAAAATTTTCCCTTCCGTTCAAATGCTCGTCGTGTAGGATCGATCGAGCTTCAAACTGCCCAGAGAATTCGATGCCAAACTCGCAAGCTCCATTAGTCCTCTTCGACCAAAACCATGAAGCAAAGAAGAGTGGTTTCTTTTATTAAAATAATTATTGTTGAAAAATAAATAAATAAATAAATAAATTTGTATTAAAAACAATTATGGAAATTTTGCCACTTGGCGACCAAAAAGGCGAGGCTGCAGCCTGCGACTTGTACAAAGGATATTTTTGGGAAGAAATCCTCCAAACTCGCGAGGGGAAAAAAAGAAGAAGTTGAAATCGCCATATTTACACCATAGGTTCTTACATGTTGTCAGTATATGTAATAGGGTTTCCAAAAATTTCTACTTTTCTTTAAACCTATAGCCAAATTTGACTAAATCCTCTTATGGACGATCACCAATCCACCTACCTCATAAAATTGAATTTAAAAAACAAAAAAAACAAAAAAACCAAAGGCCTGAACAGAAAACCCCAGAAAAAAGAAAAGAAAATTTAAAATCGTGCAAAAATGGCTAATACAAAATAGTGTGTCTGTTTTATTTTTGCCGCATTTTTACACATGTGCTGACCAAAAAAAAACACCCAGTGAGAATTGCAAAAAAGGCTATCTCTTTGGGAAAAAACTGCAAAACTCGCCATATTTTGAGGGAAAAAAAGTCACATGTCGCTATATTTAGACAATGAGTTGGTACTGGTCGCCAGAACTAGGCAGGAATGTTTTAAAAATCTACTTTAGTGTCGGATCTCTGGCCAAATGTGGCACAGCCCACAAAACTCAAAAACTAGAATGTTTTAAACTCAGCAAAAATTGTAAATGAAACCCCCCCCCCATGGCCCAGCAATTATTTTCTTCCACGAAAGGCACCTAATTTTTTGGCTTCTTTACCATTTTTATTAAATTACATTTGGGTTTCTTTTGCTTGGAAATCTCTTTTCATGGAGTGCACAAAAATTGCATAATTTTATATAACCATGGGTGATACTATAAATACATATTAACTAGTGTGAATCCGGTGCATAATGCACCCGTGCCCCCCCCCTCGCCGTTACTTACTTCGGACCGGAAGGACGGCCACCACACATAACCTCTCCTCCTGCACGATTGTTGTGAATGCTCCCCGGAGCTGCTGGCCAGACGTCATTCAAAAAAAAAAAGATAAAAAAAGAAGCAAATACGTAG
>Ga0116227_10002756_pt1 | contig 39628 bp, 31 predicted proteins | sample S1TSphgellanicum_FD_89693 | JGI IMG/M metagenome (GOLD analysis project Ga0116227, IMG submission 89693) | Host-associated microbial communities from peat moss isolated from Minnesota, USA - S1T2_Fb - Sphagnum magellanicum MG | ecosystem: Host-associated > Plants > Peat moss > Unclassified...
AAGGAGGGGGGGGGAGGAGGGGGGGGGGGGGGGGGGGAACTAAACTGCTTTCTCACCTAAATTGGCCCTCATACAATTTTCACTCCTAGTTTTTTTTTTTTTGCCTTACTTTCACCTTCACTGTTGCTTATACTCTACGCTTCATTAAATCAAATCTTGTAAAGAATGAAATCCTACAAAATCTTGGGAAGTGATACGCACTGAATGGTACCACCCACTTTCTGGTTCACCACTTGAATTGGGGATGAAACAGGGACTTGAGGGTCAAACTAAGGCCCAATGACAGCCAGACTTTATGGATAACTTTGTTGTAGGAGAGGGAATCGTGTATCTGGTAATCTGATGAGAAAAATCCATTGTGGAAGTCACTCACGAGAGTGGCTTACAGAAAGGAAAAAAGTAGAAACCCAAAAAAATAAATGTGATATGGCAGGTGAAGTTGTTGATTAAGCTGGCAGCTGCAAAGGCATCGGGGGAAGGCCATGGCAGTCAAGTGCTGTCAGATCTTATTGGAGAGCTAAAAGAAGCGGATATTACCACTGAGTTGAGATTCAAGATTGACCAGTCGCATCCAGATATTGGTGCCGGGTATCTGAGTCAGCCAGCCATGCATCTTTCAAAATAGTGTTTTTTTTGTTTGGGTTTTTTCTACTGACATTATTCAACTAGCTGTTTTTCAGGCATTCATGATTGGTTAGGTGTGAAAGAGAACTTCTTCTTAAAACCCTGTATCTCACACCTTGTAATAATGTTCCAGTCACATGTAGAAACAAAATAATATTCAATTCAATTTATGTACAATGATTGCATGTAATAATTCTACAGTTGCATGTAAAGAATTTATCTTTGACCTGCTTTTTTTTCGGTTGCATGGTGTCAGAATTAAACTTTAAGTTTATTTTCTTTTAATTTTTGGTAGCATGTAATAATTATCTGTATAGACTGGTACAATTGCAGAGGTTTTAGAGACTATGGCGAGCAAGTGCTGAATAACTTGGACAAGACGGTGGCTTCAGATCCAAACCTTAAGAAAGCGAGTGTCAATTACGAAGGGGTATACATCTTCTCTTTGTCCCATTATCAGTTCTCCACATTGTACATGCGTGCTTCACAGCAGATATCACCAAAAATGCATAAGATATTCTGTACTTGATCTAGTCACTCCATGTTGCTTCAGGATGCTTGTTTCGAGTTGTTCAATGTGACTTACCAGAGCTACTACTTATACCATAGTATTGAAACACAAAATACTAGTTTCTTGGGTTACTGGTTTTGAACACCTAAAAGGTTTCTAAAGTTTTTGCTCTGGACCTCTGGGGCTTGCTTTCTTGAGAAACAATAGATTCGAGTGTCGGGATATGGTGGTTGGTTCCTGCTGCGACTCTCCTTGCACGATCCTGTGCTTCCATTGAACATTGAGGTAATGAATGCCATAAACTTCTCTACCAATCTTCTGTATTGGCAGCCACCTTGATTTGCCCACCCCATATACACAATTGCTTTTTCTCCCTTGAACCAATTCACTGTATACATCACAGTTGCTCGCTTGACACATCCAGTTCTTGAAACTCATTGTAACATACTTGTGTCAATTGTCAAATGATATGATGATGCAGGCTCCATCACAGGAGGCTGCAGTGAAGCTTGGCTCAGCTGTGTTAGCGGCTGTGCATGAGTTTGGGGCTCTTGATGTTACGCCACTCCAGAAGTATATTGCTGGCTAAACCCTAAACCCTAAGTGCTAATGTCTCAACACCTGTGCGCACAAAGGTTATTTTTATGGATCCTTTTGTGTTCTTTGAACTTTGACATGCACAGACAAGTTTCATGAGATTTAAGTCAATTATAATAGTTACGTCTTATTCCACTGGGTTCTCTGGTTTCTTCTTCCTTAGCAAGATTTGATCTCTTTTCCCAGTGGATTTCCCAAATAAAATCTTCCCTCTTCTTCCTTCAGTGTCAGTGGGAGACCTGGCACCGTGAAAAGGTTCACTTAATGTCAGAAGGATTTGGATTTATCATATAAAGGAGGCATTGACATTGCCTGTTTGTAATCCCAGCTTATGAAAACGGAAAAAAATGTCTCAACTTTTAGACACTCAAAATACGTGATCACTGCTGAAAATTATGTGTTGGAAGATGATCTGAGTCTTCTGAGTTTCTCCTGAATTGATGTCCACCCTCAATTATGAGGATGCTTACTAAGTTCTAGCCCAAACAATTGACCTGCTATTTCTTACTGGTCTATTGGCTACAAGCAATATGCAACCCAGACCACTATTTTCAGCATTTCTATGTACAGATATTGATAAGTTGACCAGATAATGTGCAACCAAATGATAAATTTGGATATGCAACAACCCTTCCACACTGCAAGATGTCACCTCCTGATGATGAAAGGAAAAAGACAATGAAGAGGGGAAAGGAGATTTTTTATTGCCATAGCTCTGCACATGAAATGTAGATTACACCACAAAACTTTCCTCACCCTAAGCTCAGTTGTTTTGGAGCTATGCAGAATAATGCTACATCATGCTTTGACATTGGTGATGCACACTTGCACCCAATGGCATAGTCAGTCAGAGTCATCATTGGCATTGTTTACAAAACCAGATGTTTTCAAATAGGTTATGGTCTTTTGAGAAGAGACATTGGAAAGTCTTTGTTGAGTTCAAACACCAGAAGCCCATGTGTATGATGACAAAACACCCTTTCCCTTCAAAACAAGGTTGTTGAGGAAGTTGATTATTTCTTCAGCAAAGACGATCTGTTGCCACTCCAGACTTATGGTTGCAATTTGATCATGAGCATGACAGAATACCATTTCCCTTCAAAGGAATTTTGTTGAGGAACTTGACTGTTTCTTCAGCAAAGAACATCTGCTGCTGCTCCAGACTTATGGTTGCAATTTGATCATGATCTTGGTAGCTATAATCACCCACTTGATAGTGGTTGGCAGAATCAATAGGAATAAATTGTGTTGTATTCAAATTCACCAAGGGCCCAAACCCTTTTGGAGGTGGATCCACATTGAGATCTCGATATCTTTGGTAACCCCCTGGGCTTATGCAATCAAGAGTCCCATAAATTTGCACCACAGGCAGCTCAGACAGTGTTAGGTTTGTGAGCCATGCACCTGCATGAAGGACTGCTGCATATACTCTTCTACCATAAGCACCAGCATACAAACTTGCCCCTGCACCACCTAATGAATGCCCTGCAATTGCCCACCTATCCTTGGGGACCCCTGCAAGATCAGTAAAAGTAATTTGTTCATCAGGTAGAGGCAGCAGCTTTTGGGGAAATATGAACAAAGGTAAATACATCAACAGAGGGAGACAACAAGATTTGAAACTGTAGTACAAGATTAGCTTGAACCCATTCTCTGCACAAAGGCACTAGCATGGTTTTCACCAACACCAGCTAAAAGAGTGCTTTAGCATATCCCACCAAAGTTTGGTTCCACAGTAATCCTAATGGAAGAAGACCGAGTCAGAGGTTTTGACCCAGTGTCTGACAACCTATCTCAGTTTGTTACAGTGAGAGAAAGAGCTGATTTTTTGTGCTCAGACATGATGTGGATACTCAATAGTTTGATTGGTTCCAAGCACAAGTTGTTGAAAGTTGTAAGGGAGCCCTTGACATACCAGAAAATACAGAGAGGTTGGAGTTGAGTACAACATTTGCATCCTGAAAAGTGAAGACAGCATGACGCAATGGTTGCTGGACTACAACCACCAAGTGCCCTCGTGCAGCAATCTCAAAAGCAAGAGGAAAGTATGCACGGCCATCCACAGCAGCACCAGGGTAGTAAATGATACCTCCTGTGATCTGACTTGGGGTGAATATCCACCATAGCCGCTGGAACAGAGACCTAAACTGTTAGCACCTCTATGCTGATTGTGCTTCCCCCAGAATCAAAGTTGCATCACAGTAACATGAGACCACATATACATCATCTGGTAAGCATTTGTGGAAGCAATCACACCTCTTGAACTTCTCAAATTGTTCAGAATTACAATGACAAATTTTCTGCAAGGCCAGAAGGGGGCATAATACCTGGGGGCTGGTGCCAGGAATGGGAAGCTCTGTGAAGTTTACACGGATATCACCTGGGTAACGTTTTGAATCATTATGCCCCGGAGTGAGCTTCTCATTGTCCCCATAGGAAAGTGCCCTTGCTGAGGCAACTGACCAGTGAGAGAATGTGACTGCATAATATAATTCATTTGCAATGGAATCCACATCATCAGAGGTCAAAACCCCCTGACAATTCTGAGATGGGTGTAGCTCATTGCCCTTGCAATCACTGTGCACAAAATCAAAGTGGCCCAAATTTGGAAACAGTACAGTTCTGGTGTCTCCTGCAGGAGAAATAGAATGACAGGGATTCACCACGGTGAGGACAGTAGTCTTATACATGCTTCAATGTGAACCTTTCCTCCTCACCACATCCAAACTCTTATTTGTGAACATATTATCTGGCAAGTGAAGTATATATTATGTTAACTATTTTCAAGAAGAAAAGCTCATTACACATGGTTCCACAGCAAGAAACTTTACACTTATTTGGGCAGCACTGTGCATGCACATCAGTTGAACCATGTCTAGGCACCAAAACAAGAGAATAGGAATACAGCAATGCATATGGCATGCATGATGGTCCCACCTTCTGAATGGACTTCCTTCTATGTGATGGTGGAGACTAACATAACCAGGAGAATAGAGAAAAATGATTGTTGTTTTGAAAGCTTATAGATTCCCATGGTTCATATGACTGGTCGGGCCCCATGTGACTGCAATGCAGCCATATTAGCTAATGTGTGCAACATCTAGAATGCTTAGGTCTGAACTGGTGGCCTGATTTCTGACTCAAAACCCACAACAAATTGCTAGTTGAATTCTCATCACTGGACTCTTGACTGCTCAAATTCCTAACCTACACATTTCCTTGAGCCAAGAAAACTCTGTAGTCAAATGCCATACAGATTTAACCTTTGCAATGGGCTTCAAGAAGATGAGATGATGGCTAATGGATTGGGAGTATGTGTGTAGATGCATACCAGCCATTTGCGAGAATGATTTGCTGATAGCTTGGGGAGTAACCACAGTATCCTTTCCACCATAGATGACAGTTAATAAGAGATTGAGTGACCGTAAATCCACATCCTCTGGCAGTGCGGCTGCCAACAAGATGAGGGCCTTGACTTTGGGGTGAAGAACAAAAGCCATCCGTGCTGCTACAGCCCCTCCTCCCTTTCCATGTCCCAAAAGAGACCAGTACTGCAAGTATGGCTGTTGCATCATTGCCCTAACCACATGCGCTATTGTTCCCTTCTCCACAATTGCTGCATAAAAACCATGGAGTGCCATCTCTGTTGCAGACCAAACAAAAACCAGTGGTGTTACAGCTCCACAAAGAGAATTTCGAGAAGAGGGAGCAAAGAATTTGCGTGTGTGCCTTCTCAGCTCAGACCCACCGTTCAATCCTTTTTATACCCAATTGCTTCTGCAGAAGAGCTTCTGAATGACAGAAGAGTTTCTTAAGAATGAGAGATTTGCTCCACTGAAAAGGAGAAAGGATTTGAGCTCTTATTAGCTTCTTACTCCGAGCGTAGACGGCATAAGCTTCAGGTGCCACTCCCACCTCCGGCAAAAACACCAGCCCACGAGTGACATTGGTGGTCAGATCCACAAAGCCATAGCCGATTCCGGGAGTGTAAGACACAGTGACATTGTCAGCTTCATCCTCACGAAGCGCGGGCCTCGTCATCCGCAACACAGAACGCTGCTGCTGCTGATGGTACCTGTGCGCAATAACAGCTGCTTCTTTCACCACGCATTCCACAGTGCAAGAAGAAGAAGAAGAAGAAGAAGAAGAAGAAGAAGAAGCCAGCAACAACATGGACATGAGCGCCAGACAATGCACTAGAGACACCATTCTGCAGCGAAGAAGCAACACACGCTGTTCTACAGCGCGACTGAGAACATCATCATCAAGAGTCGACGACTATATTATGCGTGCAACAAACTGCAAATAATTCTACACAGATTTAATCTCTTCAAACTGCTGTGCTGAATCTCTCTCACAATTTACACAAGATGTCAGGCACAACAATAATGCGCAGAAAAAAAAACTAGGGATTGCAGATTGCAAATTGAAGAAGCTCTCTCTCTCTCGTGTTCTCTCTCTTCCTGTGTCTCTTTCTCGAGGAACGAGGGAGCCTTTTTCCGTAGTGTCTGACCCAAGTGTGTACGGGGATCAGCCTTTGCTACTCTTCATCTAATTGTGCATTCACACTTGATGTTATGTCGGTGTTCAATGAAAAATCTAGATGGCATCCTAGGTGGCACCTAATGTTAACTGGGCAATAGCTTAATGTTATGTGAATGTTAACTTATGATGCATTCACACTTGATGTTATGTCAAGTGTTACATGAAAGTTTAGATGGCATCCTAGGTGGCACCCAATGTTAAATGGCCAATAGCTTAATGTTAAGTGAATGTTAACTTATGATGCATTCACACTTGATGTTATGTCGAGTGTTGAATGAAATTTTTGATGGCATCCTAGGTGGCACCCAATGTTAAATGGCCAATAGCTTAATGTTAAGTGAATGTTAACTTAACATAAAATCTCAATGGTTAGTAGGTTTAAGTCCTAAATGACTAGCATGGTGTTAGGGGACTCAACACTAGAGTACCTAACACCAAGTGTGAACATACCTTAAACATGATTTCGTGTCATTTGTAGGAATCTTTCTTTCTTTCTTTATGGCAAAAATTAAACATGAGCTACGAGTTAAATGCGGCATTGGTCTTGATGTAGTTGCAAGACAATGTCCACCAAGAAAAAAAAAATTGAATTTTTTTTACTATATTTGAACTTTAATTATCATTTTTTACACAATATTTTCAAAGAAAAAATACGTGATCTATTGTTTGGAATCTCCACTTCCAATCAAAGGATACATGTTTGATTTTTTTTCAATTTTTTTTCCAAGGAAATTAATTTTGCTCCCCTTATTCCTAGGAAGTTGTTCCTAGATGAAGTTGCTTCATGAAAACAAAAATTGAGAAAAAAGATGGAACCTTTGTATTGAAAAACAATATTCTAAGCACTAGGTTGAATACAATCAAATTATTTCAAAAATATTTTTCTTATTAGGCATTACAATATTAAGAAATTTTTTATTATACATGGTTAGTGTTGCATTTAACTTGTAATTCTTGTTTAGTGTATTAGAAGGGAACTAGGAAAATTTTAAACAACAAAAATATGTGTTATGTTTGAATCTTCCACACATTCATGCAACAAATAAGAGAGAATGAGAAAAAAAATTCTTTTCAATTGAAGGAGATGATACATTTCTTTGTGAAGTTCCAAAAAGAAAATTAATCAAATTTTCTTACCAAAATTGTTGCTAGTGCTTGTGGATCAACTTGGTTGTTGACGAAGAATTGTAGTCAAGAGACACAAATAGTGTGTACATATTTCTAGAATATATTGTGAACTTAACGATCAATATGAAAGCAACAAAGAAAAGAAGTTTTGAGACTTGATTTCATTTTATTCTTTTGTTGTCGATATGTTTAAACCTTCATCTATTGCACACAAATCACTACAAGTTGTATATATATATAATATATGAAAGTAATGAAGATTACATGTTTTTCATAGTAAATATGATGTGTTTTTCAATTTGCACTTGCATAACAAATCCTACAATTCTAGATATATCTCTCCAAAAACCATATAATGTAGGAGGAGAGGAGAGGGACTTCAGAAGAAAATTTTCAAAAATTTTCAAAGTTTTCTGAAGGTTTCTTCCACTTCAAACTTGGAAGTTTTGTACAAACTCAACAACAAATGATGAACCTACTTTCTTGTGTGTGTCAAAAAGAAGAGGTGTGTAGGATTTTGTTTTTAAAAAATGGTGTTTCTTTTCAATGCACATTGTTGCTTCTTTTTCTTCCTCCTCTAGCTTCTTCTTGTCATGGTGTTCATTTAGGCCATAGGCCATAGCAACTATTCCGGTTAACTTTGCCTCTTCCTTCCTATGTTTTTCATGTTTTTTTTTATGTTATTATTGCACTTATTGTACACAATGTGATCCAACACCACCATTATTATTTTATTCAATCAACAACTTTCAGTTGCTTCATTTCCTATTTGATTCGAATTATTTCATATCTTTTGGTTTTCAAAACATAAGATATGTGAAGTCTATGTGCAATGAAATCCACGATAAGAAAATGTTTGCATTGAATTGATCACTTTAGGAATGCAAAAATCTCATGGCAAAATCAAGAGAAGGATATTCACAAATGTTATCATGCTAGAAATTGGATCAACTCCTCTTAATCCTCCTCCTTGTTCTCGAGTGGCTACTAAATTTAGTTTTGTCTTAATTGGTGGAACCTGATCATGGTAGAACAAACTATGGTGATGATGTTCACCTTCCATTCCACTAAAATTTCTAATGAAAAGCAATAGCAAAAAGTTACAATAACAACAAACTATGTAAACAACAACAAAACTAGTTGTTGAATTGAAATTGAAAGGCAAATTACAAAAAATTGCAAATCTCTTGAACAAAACAAAATTCTAATTAAAAAAATCAGTAAACTCATAATTCTTTTATAACGAGAAATACTACTCAATGCCTCCTCTTCCTTTTGTGTTTGGAAATTCATTAGCAAGAAAACAAATTGATGAAGAAGAAAAAACTAAAAAAAAAACTCAAAAGTGCAATACAAAACAAGTGTTAATCTCATCAAGGATTTTATTTTATTTTTGGGTAAAATTAACATAAGTTTTTGTAGAATTAATGTTGACATAAGTTTTTATAGAATTGATTTTGAAATATTCTTTTTGTAATTTAGAATTGACATAACTTTTTGCAAAATTAACATCAACATAAGTTTTTGGAGAATTGATTGTTGACATAGGTTTTAAAAAATTGATTTTGAGATGAGGTTTTTTTTGGTGGAATTGACATAATCTTTTGCAAATTAACTTTGACATATTTATTTTTAAAGAATTGATGGTCAACATAGGTTTTTGCAAAATTGAAGTTGACATAGTTTTTACATAAATGATTTTGACATAGGTTCATCGTGTTGATATAAGTTTTTGCAAAATTAAGGTTGACTTAAGCTTTTAAAGAATTGATATCAACTTCCTACCAACCAAGTTCACTCTTTCTTTCTTTAGATGTTTCTTTTTGTGCTTCATGCACTTAATTTTTGAAATTATATACCTTTTACTTACATGGGGGTAAATGTTTTACATACTTCATTTTAAAATGATGTTCCGAAAAAATTAAAAAATCATACAACAATCTACAAATAAATGCAAAAGAAAAATCATGTTTGCAATGCCCAACTTTATGAAAAATCTAAGAATGTTCATTGAAAGCAAAAAAATTGAGGCTAGTTGGGTTCAACTATTTTCCAATTTGAACTTTGAAACTTATTAATATTAATTTTATTTTTGTTCAGGTTCTCATTTTCTTTCCATAAAAGTGAGACATTTTTTTTTCACATAATCACTATACTATTCATTATGACCTAGCAACCATTTACAAAGTTTGTTTGACCTGTGCTGGATTATTCCAAACTTAACCTTTAACTAGTGGTTCACTTTAAGGTCCACTTTGATAAAGACCCTTGTCCATCTATACTTTCATTTGTTGCATTCACCTTTGTCCATGCATATTTTCATTTGTTTACATTCATTTTGCTAGTCCACTATTAATTGTGGAGTAGAGAGGTTGCAAAGAATAATTGTTTAAATCCGCAACCACTTCTTCCCAATTGTTGAAAGTAACCAACACGAAATTTTGTTTGTTTCATCAATAAATTAGAGGCAAAAATAAAAACTACTTGTACATTATGAAATTTTTTGTCTAGTTAAAAGTATCACATTGCATGTGGGTGTGATCACAATCAAACAAGCCAACAATGACAAAGGATTCAACCACAAATGGGTCTTTTTTGAACTTTTTGAACATTTTGATTTTTTCATAGAAAGGAGTTTTTGAAAGATTTTTTTGGAAACATGTTTTTAAAAATATTGACAAGTCCAACAATAATTTACATTTTTTTCGTTAACTCTTTTTGAATAAATATGAATTTTTTAAATGTGTATAAATTTTGCCAGAAGCCTTGAAAAATGATCATAATTTCAAATCATGCTAAAACATGATAATTATTTTAAACTTTAGTCTTTTGTATCATAAGCCAAAATTTTGTTCATATGTCATACACATTAGGACCCATTTACATTTGATAAATGACTCTTGAAATTCAAAACTTCTGAACTTTTTACAAGTTCAACTTCTTTTCAAATTGATTTCAAAAACCTAAAAGGAACATTCAAAGCTAGGTATGTTTTTTTGTTTTTTTACATTGCAAGAACATAGGATGATATTTGCTTTAAGAACATTGCCTAATGATGAAGGTCATTGGGTGATGGGTGAAAGCACACTAAGGGTGAGTTAATTTTGACCAAAAAAGTGATGTATAACAAGTATTTAGTATCAACTAAGTTGAAATTTTGATGGCATCTTTTGGCTATCTTACTACAAGCAAAAAACTTAAAAATTTGCATGACAACATTTTGGAACTCGAAATTCATTTTGAATTAAAATTAATCTGGATCCAATGGTTAGATGAAGAGGATTAAATAAAATCAATGTACATAGAGTATATAACTTTCATTTTTTTGATAAACATAAGGTGTCATATTTGTGATTCATGAAACATTACCAAACAATAAATAAATGAATAAATTCAATTCTCATTTATAAAATATTTTTATCTTTCATATGGTAATGGATTTTTCTTAAAAGGAAGAGATTATTATGCATTACGCATATTGTTAAAAATGCAAAAATATATATTTTTGTATGGAATTTCATCCAAAAACTTTAAACTTTTAAAAATGGTCCTAGATTTAATTGATGTATTTCAATATAATTCACCATAAAAAAATTTTGCCCAAAACTTCCACCCACAATTCTAGTTTTGAAATATATATGTAATTTTTCAAACTTTGTGACAAGTATTATTTTGTAACAAATATATTTCATATGTTCAAGTTCTTCAATGTTTGTTGGATTTTAAAAAATAATTGACTAGCTTAAGTTTGAAGCTAATCAAATATATTTGAAAATAAGCAAAATAATCCAAGATTTGATGTCCATATATTTTCAAAAAAAGTTATTGCAAAATGATTATATTTGTGAATACAATTTGGGGTGGGGCTTAGTGTGCTTTCGCTTTGAAGCAATGTAGTATAACATGATTGTTGAGGTTTCTTATTAAAGAGTATGAAGAAGATTGGTGGGTAGAAAATTTCTCTACAACTAAAGATGTTTTGTTTAGAATTGTAAAACAATTACAATCCATCATTTAGAAACATGATACCAAACACAAGAAATCAAGTAATGTGCAAATTCGAGTTTGTGGTGCATTTTATAAACTAGTTCAAGGTGCAAACTTTTGAGTTTTTTGGTAGTGGAAAGTCCACAATGTTTCATATTTTATACAAGTTTGTTTATATCATCAATTTTGTTTACAATGGTTTGGTTATTGAACCTCAAGGTCTTGCAATGATAATTGTCACATAAGAGTTCAAACAATGGTATGGTCTTCCTAGTGTTCAAGGTAACCCACATCTCCATTGTAAAACCTCAAGGTAGCAAAACAAAATTATTTTATCACAAAACCGGGGGTTATAACATCATGGCACAAGTTGTTGATTGTAGTAAAACATTTATTGACATTTTTGTTGGACTTCTAGATAATGTTAATGATTCAAAGGTGTTGTGTAAGACTTGTACATTGAAGCTTAATACAATGGGTTGTTTGAGCTTGGCAAAGATGTTCAAAATGGGTTTTTCCTTCACAATTTGGGTGATAAGGGATATCCATTGATTTCATGGATAACGACCCCATATGAAAAAAAGGCTAACATTTTATCTTAGAACTTTTATTTAGTAGGAAACACAAACACGACCATTTAGTTATTGAGAAGCCTTTGTCATATTCAAAAAAAACATTCAAGAATTCCTACCAAAATTGGATGTGAATGTATCCTTCATACTAGATGTGTTCATTTCCTATTGTATTTTACATAACATGTTTTGGTCCCAAACATAATCTTTCATTCAAAAATAGATGAGAATTATTAAGGATCATTATGTGTAAGTGAACATGTTTAACATATTCAATGCAAATCCTATAGAAAGAATCCATACAATTGAGGGGGGAGAAAGATTTAAAGATGCAATGTGTAGGGAGTTATGTGTTTTCCTTGGATGACAAAGAAATGTAACATGATTAGTTAATAAATTTTGATCTTTAACTTTTCTTGCATCAATTTATTTGATTTTCAAAGTTCAATTGTCATGTGTTGTTTTGAGCTACTCTTTGCTATAGAATCCCCAAGTTGTAGGTTTTTTATCATTTGGTTGTTGGATTGAATCCATCATTTGGTTGCTAAATTGAATCTATCATCCTATTGTGGTACTTTTAGCTATTTTTGTTGTAGAATCCCTAAGTTGTAAGTTATTTATCATTTGATTGCCAAATGGAATTTATCATGCCTATTGTGTTGCCTTTAGATGCTTCATTGCACAATCCTAAAATTGTCAATTCATGAGCATTTTCAATTCTACTTTTCATCAAGGTTAGTTGAAAATTTGGTTGCTAGATTTAATACATCAATGTCTTCTTGTTCTAGTATGCCAACATTACTAACAGTCCACTTCTATTGTCTTTCATAAACACCATGTTGATGATTTTTGTTAAACTTGTCATCACCTTCACCTTGTTCATGTTCATCTCATGGATGACCTTGTTTTGACTCTTAAAATATTCTAGCTACTTTTTAAAGGTCTTTTAGATTTCACATTGTTTTTCATGAATTTTATTTTTTTCCTTCTTCATAAACATGCTTGATTTGTGCATATTGTCAAGTGATTCAATGAGCATCTAATTCCCCTTTTGTGTGTGTGTTTGTCATGATTTTGTGTAGAAGAATAGGAACATTTAACACTTGTGCTACCTACCTTCTAAAATCCATTGCCTACAACATTATGAACTTGTTTGTTCTTTGGCACTTATATTTGAGGTTTTGATGTGACGGTATTGACAAGAGTGTGCATTGGGTTGCCATCCATAGGTTTAGTTAAAGGTTTAGTCATAACTTCCATGAAGGACCTTGAACGAGCAAAAGGCATTGTGTGAGGTGTCTAATCACAAAGGTTTTCCATGAAAGGCTAGCTTTAATAAAACTTTGGGGGATTTGTAGAAGCATCAAGGTTGATGTCTTATTTTGTATATTCATTAACATCAAGACATTGGAATTGAACATTGTGTTTGCTTCTTTCATGACATCCTAGACATGAGGTTGGTTGAAGATTGGCATGCTCCCCATGGATTCTAGTAATTGGTCATAGATGCTCTTGTGAAAAAATCATAGTAGATGGAAGGCAATTTTGTTTTACAAGCTCAATATCTAGTAAGCTTAGAAGTTCTTAAAATCTCCTGAGATTAACCCTCACTTGTCTTTGCATCTAGGGTCGTTTCTTTTGTGTTGGGAGAGTCATGTGGCAATGATAATAGCTGAAATCTTCCTCCGCTTCACCAAAACAATTTTGAACATGCTTTGTGGGTTGAGTATGTCCAAAGCTATCACATGCTCATCACAATTTGCCTTAATGAATGCAAGAACTCGCCATACTCCCTGTTAGGTTGTCTCCAGTTTCTAGTTTGAATCTCCATTGATGCATTTCAACTGGAGGAAGTAACTCTCTTTATATGCTTGTTCCACTTTGACAGACCTTCATTGTTTCACTCAATTGGAAACAAATTGCTTACTAGAAGTTGAAATTTATGATTTGGTGATTTCTTTTGTAGATTGAAAGAATCAATACAAGTTGCAAACAAGAATCTAACAACAACAGTCTGTACAGTAACAATTGAATGCTTCTAAGTGTATGCCATCATCAACCCAAAGCACCAGAAAGAGAAAAAGAAAGATTGAACACACTAAAGCCATGGCAAGAAGCTGTGGTGAAAAAAATAGGGAGAGAAAGAACACAACCCTCATTGATTTGGCTCATCACCCCTAGATAAACAATAAAAAAATTCAAACCTCACAACCAAAAAAACAAAGATCCAAATAGAAGTTTCCAAACTTTGGATATTGCTACCATTCGATGGTTTAACTCTTCCATTTGGGCAAAGGAATATGGGATACAATGTGGAGCATCATATGGGATAAATCTAGACTAGAACATCAACATGGGGGGGCATCAGACAACATCAATTGCAAGATATCAACATTCATCACAATCACACAATGTTACACAATGTGCACCTTCTTTCCCTGTTCACAAATTCTCTACTACATCTATACACTGAACACTTGGCTTAGAAAAAAAAGGGGTTCATGACAAACATGATGCCACAGAGAGGAGATTCTCAATTTCTTCATGGATTATACTACTATGCGTTATGACCAGTATCTGATCTACACACTACAGCTATTGACTTAGGATGCAATACAGAAGTCATATTGTACTCAATCATATGATTGTTGAGAATAGTGAAACTACAAAGTGTGCAGTAGGGGGGGAAGCTACTATATATAAACGCGATGAAAATTGGATTATTCTCTCTCTTTTCATCTTGAAGAAGCCGGCTGCACTGCTAGGTTGACAGTGCAGATACCCACTCACCATTGGGGAAAATTAGATACAAATCCTTCAGAACCAAACACAGAGACCAGTAGGCAAAGTGCAAGCAGTCCCTGGTGACCAGAATTTAGTACAACATGAGCTGTGAGAGGGCAAACCCTCCAGAATACGCATGCATTCTACTTCTCTCCACCCTTGCTCCACATTTTACAGCTGATACCTTCCCACACCAGCCTCACCCTTGTAACTGCAGCTTTGGTTAGTTGTAGATTTTTACAGGCTTCTCAAAAGTATGCCGATTCTGCAGCATCACCCACACAAAATTTAGTATTGGTATTAGGACAAAAGAGCAGTACATACAAAACACATTGTCCTTACCAGTGTACCATGAATGGGAGAGAACTGTCTGAGGGACTATTTACCTTCTTTTGAATACAAGAATGGCAATGAAATGTGAGAAGAAAGTAACCTGGTTTGCAGCATGAGACCTTTTGGGGGCCATATCTGCATGCTCCAGACCAAGATAGTGTTCCCACGCACCATATGTGTCTCTCTTCTGCATGACCACACCAATGGCATCAAATGATCAGTTTTCAATGTTTCAATATCTATTTTCCTTGGCAGACAAAAAAGAGAGAGTTCATCATAAGAGATTCCTCAAATCCAACACCACCCACCTGAAAACGGCTTGCCACAATATCCCCATCTTGTAGATACTCTGGACGACCGAGTGACAGAAATGCAAATTTCCACTGCACACACACACACACCGCCCAGCATGAAGACCTGTTACAAATTTCAGACTGTTGTGCTTTAATAAGAAACAACAGTCTCTCCCTTGTTAACAATACTCTGTTGGTAGAGGCTTGAAATGAGAAGAGAAACCACGGATTTCTCTTTGAGGAAACACACTACCACATTTGATTTCAGTTTCTTGTACTTCAAGAAAAGAGAGTAACAACCAACCTTGGCAAACTCTTCATCTGGAACCTGCAACTTCTTTTGTAGGCGCTCTTTCACCTCCCCCAAAGTCTCATCCTCTCGGATCACAAGGAAAAATGGCTCTCCAAAATTCTGAACCTACAAAGTGAGCAAAGTGCCATTCAGTTTGAGCTCAGAAGGTTGTAGTGCTTGATTGCAGTTTCTAAACCCAGTAAGTAAATGAAGGCCAAGTCTGATTGCAGAAGATGATGAGATCACATTCACATTTGAGGGTTTAGGGTTTAGGGTTTGAGAAAAATTGGATCTGGAGTCTGAAAATTAATGAATGACGTGGGCATTGACTGACATCATGAGGATCAGGCCTGCTCCCCTCAACAACTCTTCAAGACAAATTTTTTTGAGACAACAACTACAACTGCCCTCAAAAACTATGTTTAGGGTTTATGGTTTAGGACTAGACATAGATAAGCAGCACAGAAGCACAAACCACATGATTTGGGGAGGAATCACGGTTGAAGTGATACACATGGATCAAGCGATCTTGGGAACCCAATTCTGTCTCCTCATCGGGTATCTGTACATCCAACATAGATATGAGACATCACTTTGGGTAAAATGTTCAGACGTCTTTCAACCTCAACATTACTCCTACTCGAATTCTTCCACACATGTTGATGTCAATTCATATCAGGATTGTATACATGATGCTCAAGATCCTAATGCCTGGTTTTGAAAAAATGACTCAGGTCCTACCCAGCAAACACCATGAGACTGGGTAAAAAGATACAAATTTAACCTCTTCAGCTCGCAAAGTCCAATACTGATCATTGATATTCTCAATCTTCTCATTTGAAGGAAAGATCTGCCCAAAAACCTTGCATGTTAGTCTGAGAACTTCTCCAAACTCATAAATTTCTAGTCAACCTGAATTTTCAAGTCAATAGAATTGCAATATTCCCGTATAATAAATTTCTACACAACTATGATCCTGTGTGACAATGCCAATTGTGCCACTAAAAATGTAACCTTGCAGAAAAGGTGCATCTCTGGACTTCAGGATGTGAATAATGCATACAATGGGGTCACAGAATAAGTTTCCAGATTTTTGTTCCATATGTTTTGCCCTCCCATTTATATCCAGGATGTCCACCAGTGAATAACCCACCTTGTAGATCTTGTGGTAGAAAACTTCGAGTATTCTTAACTCTGCATTTGGACTAGATAGTTCAACCTATAAATCAAACCAGAACCCAACAACACACCTTTCAGTAACACAACTTCCAAGCTTGCATAGAAACCCAAGCTTGTCAGATTTACTGAAAGATGGACAACACCGCATCCAGGCAGTAGAAATACCTTGCCCTTGAGCTCATGAATGACATCACCAACAGTGCACTGCTTTGGTAATCTGATGTTATGCACAGAAACCTGCAGTAAAACACAAAGATAGATCAGAAACACTACTAACCCTATTGGTGGTTTTCTTGCAAGCATTATGAAATGAACTCCCATGGATTTCTGAGAGCACAGAAACAAAGATCAAGATACTTGAACACTTCAAAGATTGTCAAATCTCCCTCAAGTACAAAAGACATCTATGACTTGTTGCAAAATCTCCACAACAACACTTTGAAGGTAACATGACAATGAGTATGGTCAGAACCCAATAAAAGTCACTAAGTGTTAGACCATCACCTTCATAATGAATAGCAATAAATGAGCTGCCATGACTATACCCACTGAAAAGCACTTCTCCCAATAGGGACTAAATACCTGCGTCCAAAAACCATGAGATTGGCAAATAAGATCAAGATTTGCATCTCAATCTTATTGCCAATCTCATGGTTTTTGGACATGGGTTTTTTAACAAATCAAGTAATTTGAACATACCTCCTCTGTTTTGCTGTTGTGGAAGGCAATTTTTAGTGTCTTGAGCCCCTGTAGCTCTGGGAGAGGCAAATCCAATGTCTCAAAATACAAAATGTCTGATGTCTGTCCACACAGCGAGCACACAACACAACCCACATATCAGAAAAAAGACTGAAATGAATGGCTTCTTCACAGATACACTTGAAACCCAAAATTATACAGGCTGCTACACCAAACCTAGGGTTTAGGGTGTAGGGTTTATACTAGATGTATAGGTATACAAAGCTATTTACACATGCTAACTTGTATACTCTAGAGATACTTGTGGATTTATAAAGCCTGCTGCAGCACCCAACCTAGAGTAACTTATGAGAGCTACAGCAAAGACCTGGTTGTAATGGACAAGCATATCAGTTAGGCGCTCGACACCCCTGTATTTGATAGGCTGTGGCTTTGGCTGCTGCAGGTAGCAGTTATGAGAAGTGAGCCTGATTTTGGATGCATCCTCAAGTCCAACCTGCAGAGCAACTCTTTCCACGACATCATCGTAGGTATGCTGCCTTGACCTGGATTACAAGGAAGATCACACCATCAGCCAAATGCAAACATTGGGTTTAGGATTTACCCTAAACCCAAAACCCTAGACCAATTGGTTCAAGTAAATTCTGGCAAAGCTAATTGACCTTACAAAGCACTCTATACCATCCTTATCTGCTTCAGAGTATTCAAACAGCAATTCAAGCAGCAATCTAACAATTTGCTCAGTCCACTGAATTTGCAAAACATGCTGTATCTCAAGGCCAGTAGTACAGGGGCAACCAAATGGTGAGACTTACAACTCTAAACAGAACTCATCATCTTTGGGCTTCTCCAGATGTCGGAAATGCACAACCTTCACAACCCACAAAGCATAAATTTTGGAACCATATATACCAGCTGTATCTAGGCCACTGCCATTATGGAAAACACTTCAAAAGTTGTTTCTGTCAGGACAAATACAAGCCAGTTTTGCTCACTGAAACTGATCCCGTGTTTGCTTACAACGGAGTAAAATCAGCAATTGCAATGTCTTGTAGGTGATGGGAAAAGAGTCCAGTCATTGTGCCATGAACAGAAAAGTCTTTTAGAGTTTATTTCATGGCTGCACCAAATAGTACCTGCCGGTTTCGGACATACTCCAGGAATGAAGGTACATCAGGACAATGATACAACTCCTCCTCTTCTCTTGTGTAAGCTTTCTGGTAGCAAATGATGTCCCCATCTTCAAGCTAGACAGAGAATAAACAAAGCAGACACAGTAACATCAGTGCCAAAGGGTTGTCCCGGATATGCAGCTTAGAAAGTTTCACCACATTGCAGTTACCCAATTTCAAAGCACGAGTACCCAACAAAGCTGCTCTGCACAGCATGATGTAGAACACTCCACAATTATTGTCATGCTCCAGAGAGAGACTTACTACCACCCATCTTATGTTTCTATTCTGAAAGCTTCAAGAAAACCTGGTCCCCATTTCTTTGGTTAAGTCTCTCTGCCCCTCATATACCTGGCTGGCTTTGAATGTGAACTTCTTGTCAACAGGCTCACACATCACATTTGGCTCAAACTTGATTTCCTGCACAAAATGAAAAACAATTCCTTACAAAATAATTCTTGAAAAATAATTCCCAGGAAGGTAAGCAAAACATTCATGCTGCTGTTGCTGCTCCTGAAGAACCAGACCTCATAAAGTTGAATCTCCTGATTTGGTGTAAAACCTGCCATCTCATTCAACTTCTCAAGGATGTCAGTTGGTTTGCCTGCCACCTTCACAAACGTTCTCCCCACATACCTGCATCTCACATCAGTGCAGAGTTTTTTAAGTAAACTATCCTATGCTGGAGTGTCAGAGAGCATCAGATGACAGATCCAGAGAGCTAGATCTGTCCCCTTTTTAGGATAAAAATCAGTCCCAACAGTCACCATGGATCGTTTCTAATGATCAAACTTGGCAGCAGAGGAAAAAGTAATTTAACTGTGTAAAGAGGCATTCATACCAGGTTTAGGGTTTAGTGTGCAAGAACAGAATTTGATGGGGATTGAAAGCTACCAAATTCTAACCCATGTTGAGAATTGGTAGAAGCTTACCTCAAATCCTCCTTGTCTGGATTGTAAAGCTTGAAAAACAGCAAGATGTCCTCATTAGTTTTCTCGGGAGGAGGGATGGGTATGTGTTCCTGGTAAGGTGCAGATGAGACAGGTTATGGGACATTTGAGAGGAACCAGTGGAACAGAAGAAGGAAAAAACGAGCCTAAAATCCTAAACCCTAAACCTTAATAACAAAAATTCTAGTAAGGGTCAACTGCTGCATGAAGACTTTTTCAACATGTGGAGGAGAGTGATACCTGAGGAGAGAAGTGGACTTCCAAAAACAACTTCAGCTCAGCATTGTGAGCTTTATTGGATGCCTCTTTCAACTGCCCTACCTATTACATGCCACAATTGATACCCCAAACAGGCACAGATCAGGATCCAGTTTAGGAACATGGCAAAGCTGACTCATCCTGCCCCATCTGACGAGATTCCCTGCTACTCGACATCACCAATCTGAGTTCTTCCAAGTTATCTCCGCTTAACAGAGGAAAAGACTCCAGATAGTGGGGGGCTTAAGCATGAAAGCTTAGGTCCTCAAACTGTGAGAAGGAAAAAATCCTTTGCTTTTCAAACAACATTACAGGCACAACTTTGTATGCAAAGGCTAAGTTTCAGGTACAAGCTGTTTCATACAGTTTGAGCCTCTTCATACTGATTCAGTGGTCTGTTTGGTCGGTAGGTGTGATTCTGTCGCTTTGCCCATAACCAGTACCTCTGACAAGCCATTGGGATGCCAAGTTCCCTTGCAACTTCTTCCTGTTAAAATGCACCAGGAAGGTCAGCTGAAAACTTGGCAAGAAGATGAAACAAACAGTCCACTATACAGGACTAGACAAACCGTCTTCTTCTAACAGTAGAAAGAAGTCCTGAACTTGAGAGTGATAGAACAGACATGAATGGTGGAAGTGGTGAGAGAGAAACAAAAGCTTGCAAGTGTCTTTGAAAAGACATAGAATTGGCAGTTGAAGCCAATTTCTAACCTTGAATTGTGAGAAGAGTGTCTGTTTCTGGATGCGGAAACTCCTCACTTTATCATGATCCACAAGGTCAAAATGAATCTCCTTTCCTATTTGAAATGCCAGATCTTCATCTCGAGCAACCTGTATTGAAGATGATCCACCCAAAATAAATTGCAGTATGTCCCCCAACTCTCCATAGCAACAAAAGTTGTCTCTGTTATCATATTCAGTCAAGATTTTATGAACATCATCAACAAAATTGCACCACCCAGTCAACACACTACTACTGTGTACACAGCAACTACTCAATGCTGTAAACACCAGAAAAGACATCAAAACTCATACCTTTATGATAGTATAGAGATGTGCTTCAGCCTTCTCCTTCCTCCTCCTTTCCTTCTCTTCTTGTTCCTTTTTCAACCTTATCTGCCAAAAAACACCTCACCCATGTGACCTTTTAGTTCAGGCCAAGTCCATGTGCAAACAGCCTTATATCCTCTCAGTAAATGACATTCCCTGTCTTAACACAGTTGTACCCAGAACAAGATTGCTAAATTGGACCTGCAGCTTCACACTCTTTGACCATGAAAGTTGAAAAGAGATTTGTGTGTCACAGTAGACAGCTACCTGTAAGTGCTCTGCAATATCCTTCTCATCCACATTGCAAATCACCTTATCCTTGTCGGCCCACCGGATGTAAACCAACATGTAGGCATTGGAATACTTTGTGAACTTGAACGGTGTGTTGTTGAACCCAGGATTGGTTTGTGGAAACTGAAACATACCACAAGATTCACTAAATACTAGCCTTCTGAATTCAAATCATCTGTTAGAATACATTTCTCTCTGGGGATAAAAATTACTACTGCTCATCAGAAATGGGTCATCAAATGGATCTTCTCAGAATCACTCAAACTTCATGGCAGCAATAACAGAGGACAAAACCACATGGTACTGGTTTTCATTGCAGCTTTTGTCAGTTCAGCTTACCTCCTCTTCTCCTCCATACTGCTCTTCAAGAGCTCTCCTCAGTTCCTCCTTTGTGACCCGCTCATCATCAAATTTGTACCTGCCAGGCAATAGAAACAATTGCCTTTTGAGAAGTGTCTACCATCAAGTGTGTAATCAGTCTCAAGATCCTCCAATTTAGGACTGATCTATTCCTGGATATGACAGCAAAAAGTGTGTACCAGAGTGACTTACCACTGACCAGACAAAGTTGGTCTTATGAATGCATAGTAATGCCCACCATGGACACCTCCACTGTGAACAAGCACACTGTGGAGACCACCAAATCCAAGAAAATTAGAACTCAACTTTTGCAGCAGCTTGTAGCTGCCACCCTCCAAGTGCTGCAGTGCCCTGTTCAATTTTGTACAGTTACAGGTTCCCAACAAATAAAGGAACCCTTTGGAGGTTCACTAAAGGCACATCAGACTGCAAACCTGTGCAAGATGTACAAGTTGCGCACACTGCGGTCTGCATCAGGGGAAAGATACTTGCCATTCTCCCTGTCCAGGTCAAGTTGTAATGGGAACTGATACCGGTCATTGATCTGCCAAAGCAAGCCAATTCCATACCCACCCTTGTAAGTTCACTGAAAAGTCTCAAAAAATCTCAAACTCTTCACACAGATAAGCTGATAAATTCAATGAATGTTAATCTAAGAAATGGGTCACACCCATCTTCTGCCATTCCAATTGGTGCTCAACTCATGCAGTAGAAGACTCTCAATGAATCCATCTCCTTGCTCATGTTTGCAAGCATAACGCATGATTAGATTCGACATTAAGACTCAAAAGAAACTTAAATCTACAATCCTGAATAGAGTGCCATGAGCAACTTCTTCACCTTGACCATCGTATCTCGCATGAAGTCATACTCGAACCGCTTCAGCTGAAGTTGAAGAACTGGAGGAAAATCCATGAAAAGCACTCCTTTCTTTGCATCCTGCAAGAAATGTGGGGGACCACATCCCATATTAAGACCTGGCATCAACTTTAGTAGAATTGACTTGAACAACCAGTATAAACAAGGGTCCAAAAGGATTCTCTAAGGAGGACCCAACCTGCAACCCAAATTGCTCAGCCTGGTACTTGTTTTCACCCTCGAGCCTCTCAACTTCCACATACTTGTCAAAAGACTCATAGACATTTTTGCAGCCTTTCACATCCAGTTGCAAATCTGTATACAGCAAGCCACAGAACAAAAGATTGATCCACAGCCTGCTAACAGTAAGCCCCTTTTCTCAACATAGAAAACCACTGCTAAGAAAATCACAGCTACAAAACATGTAAAGTGCAGTACATATTACCATAGAAGGATTCTTTGCGGGTGGATTTATAGTCAACATTGATGCATTCGATGTAGTTCATATGGTGCCCTTCAAAAAGCTGCTGTATGGTGCCTTCCACTGCTGTCCCCTGCAAACAGGTATCACACAGTACAGAACTCAGTGAACCCTAAACTGAATGTTTTATTGCAGCAGAAACAACATTAATGCATCCAAATTCTTCATATCAACTTGATTGTCCAGCTGTCTGACTGCAATAAAACAACATGAAAAGTCCTCTGACAGATGAATGGAGAAGCAGTTATGTCAACCACTCAGATCACAATGCCACTGCAATGATAAACCCCCATGTTAGATGTGATGATAAACCCTCATACCTTCATTTTATCTTCTAACTTCTCACACAAAACCCGGTTGAGCTCCTGAACATCATGTTGCATAAAAGAGTCGTATGTGTCCCATCCAAAAGATTTTGTGAGATCCTTAGTGGAAACACTCATATCACTGTACTGAAGTTTGTAAAACAAGCTCTGCAAAGCTAATGGGATGCTGTTGGATGGCATATCATTTTCAGTTGTTGGCATGTGATACACTGCCTGTCCACCACACAAAGAAACCCCCCCCAAAAAAAACACTTCACTTACGGTGCAGCCTCTCTACTTTCTTAGCAGAGGGCAGCATTAACAAAAAAAGCCTGGCTCTTGATGTTTGACTCCTGGAGGCACCCCTAACCTCTCCACCTTTTTTCTGCCTTGATTTTTGAACCCATTAAAAATGTTTGAGAAGCTTGCAGTCTCCAGTAGTGCCAGTCTCTGGACTTTTAGGGCTGGGCCGCACAGCCTGTTAGAACTGCCCACGATGAAATATGATAGTAAGAGATGAGGTTTGCTCCATGACATATGACAGTGAGGAACATGATTGTTTCTCACTGCAAATGACATTACTTTAGAGTGGTAGAAACTGATGATGAGCACCTGAGGCTCTCTCTGTGCTTCCCACTCACTTGAGCCCCAACTACAAAAGCCAGAAGTGCAAGAACAACCAGGGATTCTGAAAAGATTTCAATGTCCAGTGTGAAACACTTGGGGATCTGAGGAGTGAGGAGAGACAAAGAGAGAGGGAGAAAGAGAACCTTGCGAAAGTATGTAAGATGGTACAGGGTCTGAAGAAGAGAGTTCATGTAGCACGTGGCTCCCTGATTCTTCAAACCCACAAACCCTGTTTCCTTCTTTGAGTCATAAGCCCAGTAGTCGACCACTTTCCGCACACTGATGTCTGCTTCCAGCACCAGAGTGTCATTTACCAAAAAGCCTCTTGTTGGGTCATAGAACTCTTTAAGTGCCATAAAAGAAGTGAATCCCCAATCACTCTCCCGCACATTGAACTGATGCTGTGTATCTACAAAGAAAACCAGACAAATATCAAATTATTATAAGATTAGCAGGTATCAGCTGCCCTGAACTGAACACTTCCAGCAAACAAGCATGATCAAAGCAGGAGAAGAGAGAAATTCTCTGGAGATGACTAAGCAACAGTGTGCAAGAAGTGTTACCTTTCTTTACAGTTAGCTTATGATCATACTGATTGACAATAGCCAAACTGAAATGAGCAAATCTGTTCCAGCCATAAGGCAATGTAGCTGAATCTGCAACATCTAGATATATAGAGAGATGGTCCACATTGTTGCCCTTTGGGAATAACAAGACACGCCTGCCACAGCACCACAATGATGAAAAAGAACCCAACTCAGAATCTGTGTGGTGAAAGAAAGAATTTTTTCTAAGGGAATTGAGAGGGAAAAGAAAGGTAAGCTTGCAGCAGCAGACCAGCAGAAGGATACAATCCACTCACCATTTGTATCCACCCACAGTAAAGCTTTCAGAGTAATTCTTTCTCAGATTAATCTTTGAGAAATGCTCTAGAGTCCATGTGAACTTCCCTGTCTGGGGATCATCGGCAGGATGATTCTCCACAGTGGAGACTGTCTCCTCTTGACCTACCACTGCAGCAGAACAGAAAACACAGCCTCCCCACATAGATGAGAATGATCCTGGACTACCCAATGACAATAGTGTGTACCCAGATGTCCTTCACATGGAATGGAGTGGTAAGATAGTCCTCAAGACAACAAATATCAAAATAGCAACCTTCCATGGCTTCTATCCCGTCGTTGAAGTCTTGTGGCGGCGGTGGCGGCACCAGCATCTCATCGTCCTCCTGCCACCGACTACAACCGTCAGAACAATCAAGAGAGGATGGACCCGATGGATCGCACGCATTGCGGTCAGACACAGGAATGAAATCGAACTAACATCAAGAGGAGGCGCCGTGAGCGTCATTGGCGCAGTTAAATTCAGGTCTCCAGCCACGCCTCTGATCTGATCAGCCACCGCCCACAAAATTTTACTCCTGCGACCCAAAATTCCCCACAACAACACAAACCTCTAGAACTAATTTCTTCGCAAAAGACCGCGATGATTCGCACAACCCATCATCCCCAGCCCCCCACACGCAGGAAGAAAATCCACAAACCCTGAAAAAAACCTCGATCAATTACTGAATAAACAAAACAGAAACCGACCGTCTTCCAAAATCCACATAACACACAGAAGTCAACCACAGAGGGACAAACAGACATCCACCTCAGAGAAACGCCAACTGCACCTCAAAGTACTCGTCCCCTTTCTGCTTCACAGAGCCGAGACACGAAAGCTCCCAAAACCCTAAAAATCCGATCCCACACGAATCGGCTGCCTCCACGCCGATACTCAGACACGTGTAAGAGAGACAGAGACAGAGAGAGTACCTAGCTCGCTAGCTGAATCTCGCGAGCTTCTGCGACAAGAAACAAAAATCTTATGATTCAGGGTTTCGGGAATGGACACGGGGTGCAATTTAGGGTTTGGAGCTTGGAGATGACGACTGAGATAGGCAGGAGAAGCTCTGCAACCCGTTGACGAGATGGGTCGATGCAGGAAGCAAAAGAAGCAAAGAGTGCGTCGTGCACATGCAATGGAAGAGTGTGTCGTGATCGGACAGAGAGAGAAGCGGCGATTAAAGGCACACAGAGACGGGGAGAGAGAGCAAGAGCGAGAGGACGCGAAGGAGAAGAATGAAGAAGGTAGGGCGGGACCCAGTATCGCCACTCCCTCGCCAACCCTTTCGCCGTGTTTCGCCACTACTCCTCCTTGCCGAACCTTGGACCATCGCCAGCCCATTAAGCCAGACTTTGGACCATCGCCAGCCCATTTAGCCAGACTTTGGACCATCGCCAGTCTATTTAGCCACTCGCCAGTCTATTTAGCCACTTCGGACCATCGCCAGCCATCTTCGCCCTTCAATTGTTTTTATTAACACCTCGACAGCAACCCCCGCGCTGGCTCTTGGGACCTCGACTATATCAAATCCTCCTCCCGGATCTCACTTTTAGAAAGACTTTGGACTCTCTTGGGACCTCGACTAGTTCAAATCCTCCTCCGGGGTCTCCCATTTACCTAGCCAGACGTTGGACCTCTCTTGGGACCTCGACTATATATATATCACAGCCCTCCTCCCGGGTCTCCGTTTTAGCCAGACTATTTAGGACCTCTCTTGGGACCTTCGATTATAGCCATTATATGGGTATTATGGCAAATTTCTTTTAAAAAAAATTTGGAGAAATTTCAGAAAAGCCAAAATGCCCATTGAAGACAAAAAAAAAAGAGAAAAATGCTTGTTATGGTGCTCTTTGATTATTACACTAGAAAAATTGACAAATGGTTTTGAAAAAATGAAACCCATTGAAAATAAGGGTTCCAAAAAGCATTAAATAGAAAATAATTTTATTCCAAGTAATTAACATATAATGAGGAAAAAAAAAAGCAAAAAGAAAATATTTTTACAATTAGTTTAGTCATCATAATTTCAATAAATCCATCTAATCACAATGCATTGCAAAAATATGGAAAAAAAAAAAAAAGAAAAAAAAAAGGCCTAAACACAAAAAAAAAAAAAAATAATGAAAAAATAAAAAAAAAAAAAAAAAGAAAAAAAAAAGCCCTAAACCCTAAACCCTAAAATGATAATGTGAGAGTTAATGTGTGCATGGAAGAATAAGTTAACTTTGAGTGCATTTGTAGAACAATGTAAATAAGACATCAATGTTGCCATGGGTATATATATATGCATATTTTAATATATCAATGAAATAAGTGAGGTAACAATTTTTAAAAAATATATATTAATAATTAGATAGTTTAAGAACATAGGATATGATGATGACATAGAAAAATTGTTAATTCAAATAAATGTAAGAGTACTTATGCTTGAGAAAATTAAGAATCTATAATACAATTTTGGTGTAAATACTAAATATTAACCATTTAAACACTACATTTGTTCTATGAATATAAATGGATAAAAGGGTAGGCTAGATTAATAATTATTATAACATTGGTATAAATATGGCATTTTGGCAAGTGAAGATTTTTTTTTAAAATGGATAAAAGGGTAGGCTAGATTAATAATATTTATAACATTTGTATAAATATGGCATTTTGGCAAGTGAGGAATTTTTTTTAAAAAAATTTACAATTGGTGTTACAAATTTTATGGCTCAAAAAAAAATACCAGTCGATCCAATTTGGCGAAATTTTCCTATGGATGATCGCCACTTTGTCTGCATCACAAAAAATGACCCCCCCCAAAAATTTTGGATCATCAGAGACACGGATGATAAAGGATAAGCAGCGAGAGGAAGGACGGACGGACGGACGGATGATGAACGGATGATATTAGGGTTTGGGTGTGGCGAGGAGAAGGCGGACAAAAGAGCCTCGTCGAGAGCTGTTGGTTTGGTTTCTGTCGCAGGCGTTTGCGCGCAGGTGGGCGGGGATTTGCATAGCGGCGGCGGCGACGAGATGGTGCTGAAGACGGAGATTTGCCGGTTCAGCGGGTCCAAGATCTATCCCGGAAGAGGGATCAGGTTCATCAGGAGCGATTCGCAAGTGTTCCTGTTCTTGAACAGCAAGTGCAAGAGGTACTTTCACAACAGGCTGAAGCCGTCGAAGCTAACATGGACTGCATTGTTCCGGAAACAGCACAAGAAGGATGTGCATGCGGAGGCTATCAAGAAGAAACGCAGGACGACTAACAAGCCCTACTCGCGTTCCATTGTCGGTGCTTCTCTGGAGGTGATTCAGAAGAAGAGAACCGAGAAGACGGAGGTGCGAGCGGCGGCCAGGGAAGCTGCCTTGCGTGAGATCAAGGAAAGGATCAAGAAGACCAAGGATGAGAAGAAGGCGAAGAAGGTCGAGGTCACTTCCAAGCCGAAGTCAGGCCCCGCCAAGTCTGCCACTCGTGCTCCTCAGCCCAAGGCCTCCAAGACAGGAGCTGGCGGCAAGCGCTGACTGAAGAAAGGAATCTTTGCCGATTTTTTTTGGCAGCTTGTAACAGGTTTTGTTACGTTGTCGATTGCAATGGACTATCGATTCGCATTTGCAGAGGGAAAAATAACTTAAAAGAGTTAGTATTGCTTTTGGGAGATGCCTGGATTTGCTTGCCCGCCCGCTCTCTCCTTTTAGTATCCAATGGAAATTTCTTTCAATTTTTTTCCTCGTTTGGGGACTTTTGATGTATTGTTGATGCAAGCAGGCTCTCCTGGGACAGATTATGATTCCTGTTGAAACCCAAACAATTACTGAAACCACTAGTCACTGCAATTTATGACGAAAGCTTTCCTTCATGCTTGCAAGCTTGTAAGAGCTCTTCCCTTTGTGTAAGCCTACTTCCTGCGCTAATGATATCTGCACATTTTGCTTCATACTTTGAGAGCTTGCTCGCTGCAGGCACATACGAAATTGCTATTCAGGATTTGGTTGCTCCATTCAAGGGTTCCATGGTTTGTGATTGACAATCACAACAGTGTGTACAACTGCACTCACTCATTGTCATTGTGTTAGTTTTCATTTTGCTGCTGGAACTGATACAATATTGTTGTGGGGGTTTTCTCTGCAATCTCATATACATGCAAACTTTCATGAATGCAGCCATCCAGCAACTGGTAATTTTCTGTGACTACCCACATGCGCGGAATGTTTTGATCATTGTTGGAGGATTTCTATTAGCTAAATCATTCTTGATCTGCAAGTGAGTATTGCAGATTGATTCTCTCAATTGGCATTAAAGTTTCATTCCTCCTTTTTTGGTTAGAGGCTCCAATGCCTAACCTGTTGTAATCACTTGTGTGCCTTTTGACTTCCATTTGCAGCTTTCTTTTGTAAGGGATTTCGGCATGCTTTCTGAAATGAGTTCTGCACCCATAGCTATGGATGCCAATATACATGCCCCAAGGTTCTGTACCCATGGTAAGCTGATTGTAAAAACTACACTCTTTTCCATTTTCTACAGCTGTGGGCAGCATGCAAGTGTGAATTGGAGAGCTAGCTGCAGGACTAGATGTGCAACAAGACAGGTTACAATGAAAGACTCTTCACCAGAGACTGGGAAAACGTTTGTGGTATGAAGTGCTTTCTGCCTTCACAGGGACTAAGGGCAGTGTAAAAGACTTATCATCAGATGGATAAGATGCCTTGCTATCTTTCTCTACCCCACCAAAACTTCTGGTCTTCCAACATTCAATCACCCAAAACTAGAGGTCTGCATCAGTAAATCTTCATTACTCCATTGCAATTCTCTGAATGAAGATTTAGCAGCAAAAGCACCATTTTTTCTTGCAAACACTGAATTTTCTGAAACCCTTGATTTTGATGTTCCTTGTTCCAGGTTCTTTCGACTTTAGATTCAGGCCTGTTATCAGAGCTGCAGACGTCTGTATGTTTGTTCCAACAAAGAAAACCTTTTTCCCTTGCAGATAAGCTGCTTTCCTCTGATGCTGCTTCTTGGCAAGTGGCTTTTTTGCTACATTGGGTTCCTCAGCAAGTTCTACTATGCTAAAGAAAAACACTTCCAAGACTAATTTCTGGTCATGTAGAATACTTTACCTGATGAAGCAGGAGTCAGTGGACTTCCTGGATTGCTCATACAGCTCAATTTCCATCCTGGCAGCTTGCTTTGCTGCTGCCTATTCTTTCTGCATGCAGTTGCAAGCTAGCAACTGATTTTGGTCAAGTGAAAGCTTGAAGACCTGACAATATAAGCCTACTACTCTATTGAATTCCAAACATCAAGACAAACTTAAGACTTATATTACAGGATTCTGAAAATTTGAGAGGACACTTTGGATGTCTTCCAACATGTGCTTACATTTGGCAACAGAAACTCAATGCCAAAAGATCTGAAAGTATCTTTCAACAACATGCTTGAGACAGATTTCATGTTTTTCAGAGGGCAAATTCTAGAAGAAGTAGACCATGATTTCCTCATGATCTAAAGATGAAAATGATGATGTGCATTTTGGGGTACATTTTTTATTCTTTTAAAATCCAGAATAAAATTGCAAACTGGTGAAGAAAAAAAGTATTGTAATTCTACACTATCACTGAAAGCACCAAACCATTACTGGAAGCTAACTAACCCTCTGAACAAAAATCACAAATCTTGACTTTTTGTGTTTGATAATGGATTGTATTGCAATGATGCACAGCAGGTTTAAAAGAAAATTCACTCAGGTAGGCTGTTAAGTTACATTACCAAGGATGCCAATTAGCACTGAAGTAAAGCTGCAGGGTGACCAGCAGCTGTAATAATTGACGAAATCTGCAATCAATGAAAACAAGAGAAAAAGTTAGTACAACTATTACAATTCTTTGGAGGACAAATAGCCGCAGCTAGGGTACTAGTACTTTGGCTACTGCATGCATGGAGTACATCTGCCACACTCCATTGCAAGTTATAACCATCAATATTGTTCAAGAAACTCCATTAAAAAAAATGCAACAAAGAGTTAACCAATTGCTGGACTTTGTACAGCAGGCTTCAGTTGAGCATTGCACAAACTGTGCGGCTGGTAAGCCTATACAACTTCTATTGACCAAAATTCCTTTAAGAAAACGGATTGATGTGACCTGAAAAGAATGGGAGTCTACAAAAGAATCAGCCCACTGAAGGCAGGACCTGTAACGAGTCCTGACATTTCAGCCTAATGTTGCAAGTAGACAATGACTATGACCTCGCCAAACTGATGTTTTGGGCACCTGCAGCCATGAATCATCTGGAGTAGACCCACTCGATACTGGCTGTTTGACAATGATTGCAGGGTTTGGCTTTCTAGGGAGGTTGCTGGTGGTTTTGATGCGCAGTTTATTGAGATGATAATCACACAATTGATAACCCATCCTTGCACGCAGTGGACAGTGCCAAGATTTACCATCAGTTCTGTTGCACTGATCTCCAAGCTCAATATCACCTTCTTGTGTCAGCTGTATTAGTCTTCTTCTATTCTTACTCTGTTGCAATACCCTTGTCTCCAAACATGATTCTTCTGACTCCGCGTTGATGTCCATGGGTACGTCCTCCACCTGAACTTTGAACAATGGTGGTTTCCCTGTCCATCTTCCCTTTGGTCTTGCTTTCTTTGGAGCTTGAGCTTGAGCTTCTGCTGACACTTCTGTTTTTTGAGCTTGAGCTTCTGCTTCTGCTCCTGTTTTGGCCAGGGACTCTTCATTGCCACCAATGATGGCACTAAAGAGTGCAAATCGTCCTTCCTCAAGTTCCATGAAGAAGGGTGAACTACGTAAGAGCTTACCAACTTCCACACGGCCCATAACTCCACCTTGGTGGTGACCAGGAAATCCTTGCTCCACAACACGGGAGGCAGCTTCTCGTGCAGTGAGACCTGCCTTCCCAGCTTGCAGAAAAACCTTGTAGACTGCATGCAACAAACTTTCTTTTGAATGGTTCAAGGGGTGATCTGGGCTCAGAGGTGCAGGAAGCTGCACTGCTGCTCCCAATGGTGAGAGCATTGATGATTGCTCAGGAATAACTCCAAAGATCTTGTCTCCATCTGAGAACTACAATGACCTTGTCAGGAAATTATCACAGCAAAGAGGTCATTTCTCACTCTAAAGTTGGTAATGCTTTTTATTGTTCTAGGTAGGTTGAGTGTGTATACACATGTTAATCACTTGCATGAATTAAACTGCACCAAAAACACGTACGTGCAAAGGGTGGGAGTGAAGAGACCAAGCAGGTGCATGCAGCAATTCCCCATGAAAAAAGCGAACTCCAAGCTTCCCACAACTAGTGATATATTGCTTGTGCTGAAACTGCTTACTTACAGGTTTTAGGACTGGCTCTTTGCTTCCTGCTAAACCTGCCATCCACCACACCAACACTGACCAAATGTTCTTTCACAAATGTGTTCCAGCTGATGACCCTCAAAAGCCACAAGCTTTGAAATCAACACACTTCCACTTCAACACTGTGTAACTGCAACTAGAACTTCTAAAGTGATGACAATGGCTGCAGTGAGAAAAGAGATTTGAGGCTTATAGGATAAACATACCTGTGATGACTACTTTGAGGAAAGAAATGTCCAATCTTGGCTTGCTTGAGGACTTTGAGCTTCTTTGAATCTGGTTCAGCATCCATCTGCTGGTGAACAGAGACACACACATTCCCCAAGATTCACAATTCTTGCCCTCCAAAGATATGTTATATATATCTAGAGATGATGTCCTCACCCTTTTCCTTGATTGTCATCATCATTGGTTAGAAACTGAACCACACTTGTACCCCCCTAAATCCCAAAAACTTGTAGCAGTTTTGGATCCTGAATCTCAATCTGTGGTTGAAAACTGTTCCCTGATCAAATATGAATCTGCGAAGGAAGTGCAAGATCATTACCTAGTGTTCTGTATGACATGATACCCTCACACCATGAGCTAGAGATTATAGTGAATGCTCTAAAATTGCTACTGAATATTGCTGTTTAAAGAACATTCTCAAAAAAATGGGGGGGGGGGAGGGAACTCCATGCAATGAAAAAATTTCTTGCAGATCAGAGCTTCCTAGACTTAAGAAAAAAGAGAGAATGGAAACAGGTTTGCTACCAAAAGAAACTGAGACAGAGAAATTGAGAGACACAAACTTACTGCAAATGGATCAGGACTGTAAGTGTATGTATCCAGGACATGAGTTGTGTCATGAATTTTCTCTTGTTCACCATCCATAATTTCTCGCCCAGTAGATTGAATATTTGTATTCAAACCCTTCTTCTTCTGCTCAAGACTTCTTCTTCCGGTATAATCTGCCAAAAATTTGTTCCAAAACCCTTTAAGACAATTAAGTGTGTTTTGTTCTTGACACAGCCTGCACTGATAAACTGAAAAGCTCTCGTAGAATTTAGGGTGCATCATAACAACCCTAAAATGCCTGTCCAGTGCTCCTCTTGTTGTGTAAGCAGTTTCTCAGTATATCCACAGGATTTTGTTTTCTAGGGGCCGTCTTTGCACCAGGTCTATTCATTTTTGCTGCTATTCACGCCATTATATTGACGTTGCTCTGACAATTTCACAGTAGGAAACATGCATTTCTTGTGAATCTGAATATCTGCCATCCTTCTGAGTGACGTTTAAGGACCAATCCACTGGCACAGCAATCGCAAGGGAGTCGTGATTTCTCTTCGAATTGCTTATATCATTCCCTCCGGCAGTAACTAATACGGTTTTATGCATTAGCAGATCAGTAATCCAAAGGCGGCGAGGAAACAAAACAGATTGGGAGAACGAGATTACGCCTCAAATTTTGTTTTAATTGAGGAAGAAGTAAATAAGCAACATGAGAGAACTGATTAGGTCTTCATTTCCGGATTCTCTGCCGTGAAATCCCTTCTTTCTCTTCGCATCACGGCAGCTTTCGCTTCGTGGTCAGGTCTCGGAATCTAAGGTTTGTCGGTAGGAAACAACCTCAAGACTTGAGAGATCTAGCCGCATGCAAGAACACTAGTGTGATACAAGAGGAAATTGAGAAACCGCTACAAATGAGAAACCGTTGCACCTGGACGCGAACAGGAGAAAGCATACCTTACCTTTCTCTTCGCTGCTGCTGATGCTGCTGCTGTTGCCGCTGCCATTGCGAGGCTCCGTCTGCGGAAAGCTCCTGCTCCTGCAGGAACTGATCTGCAACGTTTGCTGTTGTTGCACCGAGCAGCTGCTTCTGAAATCGAGGTACGATGAATCTGAGGTGATCTTGGAAGACAACAGCGTAAGAGGAGACAGCTTATTACTCGACGTCTCCATCTTCCCTGCTTTCTGCTGCAGCTTCTTGGAATCCAGTCCGACGCCGATCCATTTGATCCCGGCCTGTTCCTCCCTGATCCTTTTGGTCGAACCCCCGTAGTCGGAGACACTGGAGCTAGCCTCGCCCTCGGCTTTCACCACTTGCGAATCACCGAAACTGCAAATTTTATTCTCGTCCTGAATGATCATCGGTTCAACAGCGTCGACGTCGTCGTCGGAGACGCTAGTTTGAAGCTGCAGAACCGCCGCAGCTTCATGAGCAGCATGGACGACGTTGTTGCTCACGCTGGCTGCAGCCAGCAGGTGCAAGGCACCGGCGGCGTTGAAATCGGCCATGCAGCCATCCCGTTGTTGCTTACGGATCCGCATTGAGGAGGAGCCACGAATCCGTCTGGATCTGGACAACGGCGCGCAGCGATGGCCAGGCGGAGCTTGCAAGTTGCGTCGCAGACACTGCAACAAACAAATAGACACTAGAGGAGAAAGAGAGAGAAAAAAAGAAGCGCGCGAGAGAGCGCGAGAGGCTGCGTTGCTTTTCTAGAGAGAGAGACAAACTCTGCCCGTTTCCAAATTTTCTGCCCGGAACATAAAATACTAAGTACCTACGACCTACCTCTTTTTAGTGAATTAGTGGAGTCAATGAATTGTTTGCCAATCTTGCTTAGGAAAATGCTTGTAAAAAGTGCTTGAAAAGAGGACACAAAACACCAATTCCATAAAGGGCAGCCCTTGTTAGGGCATGACAAAACCACATTTTGCTCATCTTCTTAAATAGGGGAAGAAGGCCTTGTGCCTTCAGGGCATTGTAACTTTGGTGCTTAAGGTATAAATAAATAAGCCTTTGGTGGTTTGTCTATGAAGTCATTTGTTTGCTTGGATTTGTTATGTGTGTTTTAATAGCAATTAAGTCCTGTTTTTCAGCAATTAGTTTATCTAGTTTGTTTGCATTTGCAAATTTTTTTCTTTAATTTTTTTTTTCCCCACTCCCTCGTTATCATTTGTTCATGTATGAATTTGACGGCGTCGTTTCAATTTGCAAAGATTTTCTGCTTGTTTTTGGTAACTCCCAATATGGGCTGCTTTTGAGTGTAAATTTTGCATTCTTTAGAGGTTAAGTACTTGGCATTTAAACATGAATATTATTACTTTCTTTTGAGTCTAAGTTTTTTTGTCTTGTTACTACTGGTCACCGATCGATTGGTATCCTCCAATGATGAATTCCTCTCATTTTGTTTCACTTCCAAGATTTTAAGGTCTTAGTTATGCAATTGTTTAACCTTTGCAATAGTAATAAGTAGTTTAATTATTTTGTAATTTGAAATTAAAATATTAATGAAATCAGATAGATTATGCTATGTCTTACAAGTTTTGTAACTTCATATTATGAAAATTTTAGATTATTATATTAAAAAAATAGTATGTTTTATCAACATAATGATGAAAACTGACTATAATATTTGAGGGTTTGATCAAGTTATTTAGCCTAGTTAAAAATATTTACCAATATGATGATATGTTATATTCTGATGATTATTTTTCTATTAAAAATATTATAATAATAATAAAATCCAGTTACATCTATGAAAGACCATATTTATAAATTTTATTCCTTGTGTCATTTAAGGAAAGACTTTTGAACTTTTCATTATTGAAAGGGAGGCTTAAAAAACGGTTTATTAGTTAGCTATGTAAATGAATGTTTATTCTGTTCTTCAATAAAAAATTGAAAAGCACATAATGAAAGTTGAAAATCACTTAGTTAGCTTGTGGAATGGAGGTAATGTTTTTTTTTTTCCCCAATTTCCTGACATAACCATGCTGATGAGCATCCCTAGGCAGATTTCGATTTAATTGGCGAATTTATTTCAAAAAACCCTCAAAATTGTAGCCAATAAGCATAAACATGGTGACACCTTCCCCAAAAAACCAATTTTCTGTCGCTTTCTGGCGAATTTTTTTATTTTTTTTCAAAAAACAGAGAATTTGCAACCGAATATTCCATTTCAAAAAACTGTGTCACCATTTGATGATTTTTCGTCCCAAAAAAAAAAAAATCGTCCCAAAACAAAAATCACTGCATGGAGGTGAGGAGAGAGAAATACTTTGAGTATTATTTTCTTCCAAGAAATTAAAAAAGGCATAAATAACGTAAAATCACGCTTCATCCATTGACTTGTAAAATGAGAGCACACAACTAGATTAAGAATGAAATTTATTTATTTATTATTATTTGTAAATTTCATATATATATATATATATGAAGAAATGCAAAAAAGTAAAAAAATGTATATATTTTTTAACTTGAAGGAACTCCCCAAATAATTTGCTTTTAGTTTAGGGCCCTTCTTCTTTTCCCAAGTTGAAATTTATTATTTAGGAGGGAGGGAGAGAACACACAAATATAAATTAATGGCCTATTCCGTGTGCAAATATAGAGCAAGTCAGCCTTGGTTTCGAGGGTTTTTTTCATATATATATGAAAACGTGCCAATAATAATAATAATAATTTTTATTTTATTTTTTGGTGTTGATTTCAAAAACGAAAATCATCTGAAATTGTCTTGTGCATTTTGTTTAGGGTAGTAAAGCCCTTGAAATAGGCAATTTCCATTGTTGGATGATGGGTTACCAAGTTTGAACCTTGGTAGGGTAAGTTGGTACTGGTCTTGGTATCAAAGACTCAATTAGATTGACATGACTTTAAACAATTCCAATGTAGTAGTAGTTATGTATAACATGTTTGTGTTAGCCCGAATTGTGGCTACAAATAAAATGAGAATCAAAATTAAAAACAAAATAAAATAAGTTGTATAAAGTAAATTGCTTAATGTTTCTAAATTAGGTTTTTTTAAAAGAGCATTATGGCATGTAGCTCAAAAGTTTTCTTATGAAGTTTCTATTGGTTTTTATTATTTTTGGTGTATTAATATGTGTAAGTTCTTATAATTTTAGTGAGATTGTAATATGATAGAAGCAAACGCGGTTTGACATTCCTCTGTTTCTTGTATGTAATATGGATTTTCATTTATTTTTCTAGTTGTAACTAATGGCAGACATCTCAATTCAACGTAGGGTTTCATTTTGTGGTGTAGCCAAAATGGCAATCATCCAAAAAATAATTTAGCTAAATTTGTTTACATACTAGATATGAAAGTAGAAAAAATAAAAATATTTCTGTGTGCTTGACTATTTATTGGAACTTATTACAAATTCTCGCAATTTAGAATTGGTTTTCATTGAAATTTGGCAAATTTGGGTCATTTTCTTCATGAAAAATCCTCTGTGTAGGTTGAAATCATATTTCCCAAGTTGAAATTTGGCAAAAATTTGCTAATAAAAAAAAATTTGCCCATGAAAAAATTAATACTCCAAGAGCATTACCAGACATAAAGTTCAATTTTTCATATAGGTTTTATGAACAGTCGAGATTTTATTTTATTTTATTTTTGTTGACAACAATCTCTTGTACAGATGGCAATACAAAAATTGTGGTGATTGGCATGCAAATATTAATTTTTTGAAATGCCCTCCTGTAAAGTAGGCTTGTATAATTGAAGGCTAAATGTTCTTATATCATGATGGTTGGTTGCGTGATGATTTTTTTTTTACATTTAAAAAACCAAAAAAAAATTCAAATTTGATTTTATGGTCAACAAGGTTGAGATCATCCTCTTTTATACTGAGAAAATTTCAAAAAAGCTATTGGTGAAATTGGTTTGAACTTGTATATGTTATCTTATATCTTTACTTTTAACATCTTATACCGACTCAATATTGTAGAGTTCCTAGTTCACTGTATCAATCTTACTTAAACTCATCATTTGATTGCAGAATTGTTAAAGGCTAGTAGTGCAATTCATCTAGATCCACTTTGATCAAGATCTTTTTAAAAATGCGTTCACACTTGGTGTTAAGGACTTTAATGTTGAGTCCTCTAACATCATGTTAGTCATTTAGGACTTAAAACCTTCTTATCGTGAAGATTTTATGTTAAACTAACATTCACTTAACATTGAGCTATCACCCATTTATCATTGCATGCCACCTAAAATGACACCTCGATTTTCGTTTAACATTGATTTAACATCAAGTGTGAATGCACCATTATTTTAAAACTTCAACTAAGTTTAAACATCTTTTAGATCTTCACTTGTTTTTTCTAATTTTTTGGCCATCTTGCATGAATTGGAGATCTGTTTGCTAAGGGCTACATGAGGCTACAATGCAAGCTCATGACAAAAGGCTCATGGCAAGGAAAAAAAAACATCTAAGATTGAGCACAATTTAGGTTAGGAAGCTTGAAATCGCATGCTAATAATTGGAGCAAAAAGACAAAACCAAACAAAGGCTCCTAAGCTAATGTTAAAAGGATGGGCTATACCTTAAGTTTTAGTCTTATTGCATTTTCAGACTTATAAATAAGGTTATGAGTTTAATTCAATTTCAATGAAACTTAACTTTTAATATAACTTAGTATTATAGGCATGTTGCAGCAACTCCATTCGCACTTGTGTTTTCATGCATTTTTTATAAGTTTAGGTGTGCCTTGCACCAAAACGAAGTAGGCTTCAAATGTTTGCAGATCCAAGTGTAAATTGAATTTTTTTTTGGTGTTACAAGGAAATTTTCTACCTTGAAATGGATTTATTTACTGGACCTCTGAAAAGTTGAAGGAGTTTTTTTTTTTCCCTTAAATTTATGTTTTTAATTTTTTTATAATTTAATTTCAACTTTTCATAAGTTACCTAGTACCAAAACACTATTAAAGTCAAAAAGCAGCCCTTAAAGATTGCCATGTCTTAGAGACAAAATGATGCAAGGGCTCGGAGCAATAGCCCTCGTGTATGAACGGAGCCCACCATGCCCAATTCGTTTTTTTTTCTTTTTTTTTTGCATGCAATGGGGCCAACCATGACACTAAAATGTAAGGCCTTAAGTTGGTTTGTAAGGACTTCATGGGCCCTTTCTCTCAAAACCCTCATGGACAGTAAACCAATTTTTAAAAGTACATGTTTTAAAATACTTTGTCACCTTTTTTCAGTTCTAAATCTTGATTAAATACAATTTTTTATAATACTTGTCAAAAATATTTTGTCACCTTTTTCAGTTCTAAATCTTGATTAAATAAGTTTTTTTGAAATATACGTCCAAAATATTTTGTCACCTTTTTTGAGTTCTAAATCATGTTTAAATACATTTTTGAAAATATACATCCAAAATATTTTGTCACCTTTTCTGAGTTCTAAATCATGTTTATACATATTTAAAAATATATATCCAAAATATTTTGTCACCTTTTTTGAGTTCTAAATCTTGATGAAACTAGTGTTTAATCCCTCAGCACGCTTTGGTTTAAGAACTGTAAATTGTGTTGCCCTCAATGCCACCCTTTTAAAGAAATCACAAGACATTAATTAATTCAACTTGGGGGGGGGATGGGGAGCTGAGAGGCCTTTTTTTTTTTTCAATTTTTTTTTTGGGCTTGTGTCCAAGGTTGGAAAGCATGAACCATTTTCCAAAAAAAAAAAAAAAAAAAGCTTGCAA
>Ga0116227_10002757_pt1 | contig 39620 bp, 27 predicted proteins | sample S1TSphgellanicum_FD_89693 | JGI IMG/M metagenome (GOLD analysis project Ga0116227, IMG submission 89693) | Host-associated microbial communities from peat moss isolated from Minnesota, USA - S1T2_Fb - Sphagnum magellanicum MG | ecosystem: Host-associated > Plants > Peat moss > Unclassified...
CGCATAGTGGGGAGTTTGATTTACATGACCATCACAAGGCCAAATTTGAGTTATGCAGTTGGAGTGGTGAGTCAATTCATGCAAACACCACGAAAGCCACATTTGGATGCAGTGAGGCGCATATTGAGGTACATAAAACATACCTTGCAGTGTGGAATTTTTTATGAAGCCAAGAGTTAATTACAAGTACATGGATACATGGATGCTGATTGGGCTGGCAATGTTTTAGATAGAAGATCAACTAGTGGTTTCATGTTTTCTTTTGGAAGTGGTGATGTTAGTTGGAGCAGTAAGAAACAACCAACAATTGCATTATCAAGTAGAATATAGAGGTGAAGTAATTGCTGCATGTGAAGTAGTTTGGTTACAAAAACTACTCTCAGATTTGGGACAGTTAGTGGATGCTCCTGTTGTCATCTATTGTGATAACATTAATAGCATACTACTTGCTAACAACTCGGTCTATCATGCTAGGACAAAGCACATTGAGGTGCACTACCACTTTATTAGAGAAAAAGTTCTAGCAAAAGAAATTGACCTCATTCATGTCAGTACCGAAAATCAAGTTGCTAACATTTTCACAAAGGCTTTAAGTACAGAGAAGCTAAAGAGGTTTTAAAAAATGCTTGGTGTATCAGAAGTGGATTTGAGCCTGAGGGGGAGTATTGAAAATTCAAGCTCAACTAGTTAGGTTTCATTAGTTATTGGAGTAGGAAAGTAACTGGGTTACTTTCACAAGGTTGAATTGCTTTCGTTACTTATTTTAGTTTGGTTATTTATGGTTTCGTCTTTTAGTTAAATACCTTGGTGTTGATGGTTTGGCTCTCTTTTCTTCATTACACAAGATTGTGTATTTCATGTGACAAGAACCTTGGAGAGTTTTTGATGTTGTGTTTCGTGTTGTGAGCATCATGTTGTAGTTTATTTTCAATAAAAATTTATGTTTGCACTTGAGTAGATCTCCTATTTGTTAACAGATTATCCAATCAACATTTAAAGTAATGCATTTCACAAATTTCTCTTCATACCATCTTGGTAGATTACTCATAAACTTATATTATTCACAAATATTCTTGTGTGGTGACATTGGTGGAAGGGGAGGAGAAGACATGCAAAGAAATTATGAAGTCCATCCAAATAATGTTGCCTAGGGTTTGCTTGGGTAGCAAAAGCTTCAAGCTAGTGCAATGGGAAGACGATGATGCTTGAAAACACAATAGGGTTAGTGTGTAAGCAAGAATAAGAAAAAAATACCTTGTTGATGACTACAAGTCCTTGTTGTGAAATTAAGGCATGAAATGATTAAATTCAAATGAATGTTCTAGATTGAATAAAATCAATGGTCTAGATTAACTATCTAAATTTGATCACTCCTAAAGGGAATAGGACCTTTTAGTCATGGCTAGTACACCTTAACAAGTGTGCACCCTTATAAGACTTGTGTCATTCCAAAGTCTTGAAATTTTGAAGGATTATTGGTTGTAAAATTAAAGTGTAGAGGTTTAGGGTTTAGTGGTTACAGTCTACATTGAAACTATTGTGTAGAAATTTTTCAAGGTTTAATGGTTGTAGTCTCTACACTTCATTTTGTAGTGTACTAGAGTTTTAGGGTTTAGTGTCTGTAGTTTGCAAACTCTAATGTAGACCATAAGGTTTATTGGTCACTAATAGTAGAGTTGGGATTTATTAATTATTGACAACAAGGTCAATGTAGATTGATGTTGTAAATAACCAAATTAATTATAGGGTTGATGGGTGGTAAATTTTAATATTCTAACACTAGTACACTTGTAGTTTTTGTTCTTGTACATGTTTAGCTCCAATTATGCAAAATTTGTAATAGAAATTCATACATCATCCATAATATTTCAACAACCACATGTCCCATAGCCCAAGTATATGCACAGTTATGAATATGTCATAGTTATGCCACAATTTTACTTCTCATATTGATATGTAAGGAAGAACAATAAATACTGGAAAAAATTTTAAAAACAAAAAAAAAAAAGATCATGGTTCAACAACTCTGTGTACAACATCAAAATTGTTCTATCTTCTACTATTTTACTTTCTCTTGTTTCTACACTCCCACATTTGTACTCACTCTTAGAAAAGAAAAAAACTCATCCCACAAAAATTAAAATTCCACCTTGGCAATTGTAATCTCACCTACCATGTAATTACTAGTTCACCTACTCTGTCCAACTTGTCTCAAAATAAACATTACAATTATACCTATTCTTTATGCTTATATGGCCTGATTACTACAATGTAGTTTTGCCCTTAACAATGGGGTGAATATATTTCAGGGCATCAAAATAGGCGTGACACTTAAATTGAAAGAGGATAATATTGCACCTTGAATGATTATTGGTGCACATTGTGTGAGCCATTACACCAATCTCAAAGTCCAAACTATTTTTAAAATGTTTACACAAAGATGGAATGTGTGCTGCAAAGTTTGTATCCATACTTCTCTCATGGTCCAAAGAGAAGCCGAGAGTTTTTTCATGTATATAGAACTTAATTCCGAAAGTCTTTTGAAAAGTCCATAATTAACAATTGGCCATTTAAAATTTGGAAAATTAAAAAAAACATTAAATTCATTTGGGCGCCACCAAATGATGTAACACCAAATATTCACAATATTTGGCTTCCCTAGATGATCCAACAAATACTAGATGTTAGCAATGTTTTGTGTCAAACTTGATCATTCTTGAAGCCATAATTTTTATCGATTTTTGTATTCTGTGGATGCCACATTTTCAACTTTGTTTTACAATTGGTTGCCAACTTTTTACTTTGTATTGGCATTTGTTTACTTCTAAATTCCACATCAGAAACAAGCTTGTAGCCAATTTCAAGCTTTTACCATAAAGGTACATTCATAATCAAAGGAGCCACTTAGTACAAGGCCCAAGTGCTTTGAAAGGACTAGGATTTATCACATTTGAAACATGGCTTACATATTTTGATTGGGGCTTGTTGTAAGATGATAGTGTCAACTTCAAAACTTTAATCCATGTATGTTTCCATAAATTTTCAAATCACATGTAATGAAATGTATTTATTGAATGATAATTCTATAGATAAATCAAATGTATGCATTTCAACAAAAGTAAACATCTCAACATTTAAAAAATATATTTGTGTTTAAAATCTTCATTGTAATGATATATTACACATCAAGTTTATCATTAATGACTTTCTTCAACATCATTCTAAATATAATAGTTCACAAAAAAACCAAATAATCCCACATAACACATCAATCTTCATGCAAATGTACCCTTGCCCTTGCTTACATGACAAAAAACATTTTTTCTTGGAAGAAGTCTTTCAAATTATGTAGTTTTAGTGGTCAAAAGCATGTTCAAATATTAAAAATAGATTATAATGGATAACCATACTAGAAGGTATATTCACAATTTTATCACTACTACATTTCAATTCGTAAAGGTTTGCATGTGAATGGTGAAAGGTCCTTTCAATTGATGAAAACATCTTGTGTGTTGGGATGTGTTCTCAAATCCAAAGAAACAAAAGTTTGGATTGTTTAACAAAATTTGGAAGTAATTTTTTGGGGTTATTGATGAAAGAGACTTTGCGTTCAATGATTTTGAACTTTTATAAAATTGTTTTCATCCAAGTCCAATGGTACTATTTAATCTTTTTTAATATGTCATGTTTGGTGATTGGTATTTTTTACCTTTCACAATATCACAAACTTTGGTGATTTTTTTTCTTGAAAATTTTTGTTGGGTGGAAAAAATAGGACGTGATGTGAATGAAAAGTCATTGGATTTAATGGTTATATTATTTTTATTCTTCATGAATATAATTTGTGTTCAAATTCCAAGTGGAAAATTATACCAAGCCTTTCTTCACAAATGAAAATGTTGACAAATTACCAAATTTGTAATGAATTGTGATTTGATAGGAAACTTGGTAAAAAAGACACAAATGAAAATCATTCAAACATATGAATGGGAAATGTTAAATACCATCATTGAACTTTTGGGGGGTTAAAAAAAGGCTTGCACAACATGTCAAGTAGTTTAATATGAATCATCCAAAATTTGTTGACACTAACAAATTAACATCATAACAATGAATGGGCACATGAAATTTTGTATATTAGTTTTGAGAACTTGAATTTCCAAATTGTTGGCACTTCTATCATGATGCATTATTGGTGTCTTGAGACATCAATCTATGTGCTTATTACTTGTGTTATCTTCCATCACACCACCATTGATCAAGTGCAAATATAAGATTGTTTTGAAGCTTGAAAAGTGGTTTCTAGCGCAGGATGTCATGGATGTTTTGGGTTTGGTTTATATTAAGTATTAATTATTCAAGTATCTAAACATAATATTACTAAGCCAACTATTTCTTTTGAATCTATTAAAATCTATTAAATTGTCTTCACATTAATATGCACGGTAATCAAATTTTGCTAAATTAATTAATCAAAACCCATTGGCAAGATTTCCTGACTAAGAAATCTTTTAGTGACATTAATATCCATCTAGGTATGTCATTGAACTTTGCTAAAATAATGAATCAATAGTTATTCCCTTTGTCTTCACATTGTCCATATCAACATAATAATTTGTATCAAATATTTTTTTAAACTATTTTAAAATTAAATTGTTTGACATCTTGGATCTTTGTGTTCACGAATTTTACTATCCATTGTATAAAAAATAATTGTAAACTAATCTTGTTAAATCCATCAATGTATCAAATTTAATTTCTGAAATAATAAATATTAAGTACTTTTAAATATTAATGTATGTAATCAATATATTTTGGACAAATGAAAAGTTAAGAATTAACAATTGACCATTTGGAAGTTAGAAAATTAAAAAGAAACTTTCATTAGGGGGCCACCAAATGATGCAACAAATAAATATAAGTAAATTTGTTTTATCCTATTTACCGAAAACATGGGTTTAAGGAACATGTTTCTCACTAGCTTGTGCATAATCAAGTTATTGTCTTGCTTGAATCTACATCGATGATAATATGGTTCATGGGGACCAATCGAATGCAGCTACTGATGCCTTACATGTCTTTGGTGTGCCTCTTTGTGTGGTGTCTCTCGCTTTTTGCTCTTTTAGTGTTTCGATGCTTGGAAGAAGATGAACAACACCAAGGACCACACCAACTCGCCACCATGGTGTCTAGTAAGTCCAATATGACCAAGGCCTATTTCAAAAGGTTTCAAGTCAAGTATAGGCACATGTGAGCTAGGAAAACAAACTATCAAGTTATAATATGTCTAACCATTCAAGACAAAAACAAGTACATCACCCCAAAGTATTGTTATGTTGTTAGATTTACCAACAAAGATATTGTGACTCAAATCACCTCATAATCCATTAAGATTTGCTGGTGATATTAATAGGTTATGACCATGAGCGATTGGAAGGCTTGAAGGGTGCCAAGTCTTAGCAATAATTATATTACTACTTACTGCACAAGTATTTTGTTGGTTCATCATCTTTTGGAAAAGTTTGAACTTGATGATGACTACCTTGAATGAAATGACTATAAGTGAGGAGGGCATTGAGGGCAATGGGTTGTTTAAGGCTCTCATCGAAATGGGTTTGATGACGATTACAATTGGTAATGTCAAAGTTTGTGGTGCCATAATAGTGCATTAGATGCCTAGATTTGGACATTCCCCATCACAGTGCAAGTTTTAACAAAGAGGACAAGAGTCTGAATGTTGAAACTCATCCCAAGTATATCCTTAGTGGGCATAGGAGGATGAATCCCTCAGAAGTGGGTTGGTGAAGGAAAGCTTAGAGGTTGATGATATCGCAAAGATGTTGGTTATTAATGTGCATGTTGCCATTCATGCTACCAAGGTGCCCTTATGAATGGAAAATGTAATGCGAAATCATGTGACTATTTTTCAACATATTAAATGAGAAAAAAATGACCCTAAACCCTACTCCAACTCCGTGTTTTTTCCATTGTAAATAGGAGTGAATTGCGGTGAATAGGAATTGTTAGATGACAACATTATCAAATTAATACCAATCTTACAAAGTTCTCTTCTTGATCATCAAAGTACTTTGGGCCACCAAGGCACTATTATTTCCAAGCTTTTGCCTAGCTTTTCCTTCTCCAAACCCACCAACGCCTACACCCATTTTAATGTCTGTAGCTATGACCTCCTTCCACACTCCATATTCTTGTTGGCCACCAAGTGGTGTAACTACTAATGAAAATGGTTTATTTCATGTGGATGGAAGTCATACTACCTATTTCGTGTTTTTAAAATTGTTGCACACATGTAGGAAAAATTATTTATGATGATTTCTTCACTTGAAAACCCATAAATTATAACAAATTTTGCTTAATGATGTGTTGCCATCCAATTTGTATGATGTCATGCATGTTTTTTTTAATTTTTAGACCAAACATGAATAATATAAAACAATATAATATTAACATTAATCTATAATTTTGATGATAATAACATCTTGATAAATTTTTTTGAAGTTTCCAAAATCTCAATCATGTAGTTCAATGACAATAAAATAAAAACAAGTTCAAAGATGCAAGTTATTATATATCCAATGAATTAAAAATACTCACACATTGTCAATTTTATATGTATATTATATATGTACTCACACATGTATATTTTACATTCAAGATTGAATTATATTGGTTTTAAATTGATGAAGCATAGAATGAAAAATGAAATCTATGAATTTTGAAATTATGTTTTGTGTCTAGACTTATAATTGCATACATCAATGATGTCAATTTTAAATACAAAAACATCATGCAAAAATTAAATTCGAATTTAAAAAAAAAATAGTGTCTAGTATAATATCATTTTGAAACAAATCTTCAAGTTTGGTAGAAGACTTCTTCCCACCACATTGTGATTGGTGAAATAATATTCAAGGGTGAACTTGACAATGTGGAACCCAATGTATTTAATAGCAACACATTAAGTAAATTAATCAAGTGAATTACATTGATGTACAATTACAATGTAGATTTTTAAAAATGGTTTCCATATAAACTTGAACATTGTCATGATCCATCAATTCTGATCCTCCCAATGAATACAATACATTGATCATTGTAGAATATTAATATTACTCACCTAACATTGAGTTTTGATTTTTTTTTCCCTATTTCCAAGTGGTAAATTGGGAAATTGTACCAATAAATTAATTGTGAATCACTTATAAGAACAACCTTGAACTTTGTTGAACTCAACATTTTAATCCATTTCCAAATAAACGTATAAATATACATATTTTAAATTAAATTCATAATAATATAATTTTAGAAATAAATAGGGACCATGGAAATCAAGTTGAAGTTTGCTATATTAACCCCAACTTAATATATGTCTTCATATATTAATTTACCCCATTTATATGTAACGTTGTAACAATTCATCATTGTGTTGATTTGCATGATGATTTTTTCAAATTTTGCAAAATTTCAAAAGTTTATGGTTGTCCAAAATTTCATTTCGGTACCTTTTTTCCTTCAAAAGTAGTTCCCAATTTCACAAAGCAATATTATTAGTTAACCTTGCATTGCATGAGAAATTTTATTTGTAAGATGTATTTTGTAATTGATGTTTAAATTTTTTCCCATACAAAGTAATATTCTAAAATTTCTACCCAGATTTGCAAATAGGAGTATTAACAGCTTTTTATTAATTATATAAGTCCATGTCTATATAATTATTTCTCAATACCAAGGAGAATATTGTGCAAAGAAACTTAGTTCAATGAATAACATTAATATGCACCTAAATAATACAACAAACTATTTAGCAACCAATATTGAAAGTATGTTATGAAATGCTTATTGAAGTTGAAAAGAATGTTGGTTGGTTATTGCATATAGATTTTGTAAACTTGCTGAGCCTTGAATTTAAATGTCTGACACTTAAATGGATGTAATAGAGTTAAAACCTTTTTGTCCATATAACATCATCCTAGTAGCCTAGTTTGGAAAAGAGATAAGAAAGAACATTTCAACTTGTGAAAGTCATGATTTATGGTTTTGAGCGTCTTTCTCTTAAAGGGAACTCTCCAACTTTTGGAAGTCACACGTTAGGGGTTTCAAAGGTCTTTTTCTCCTTTGATGTTAATGTGCTTAGTTGTTTTTTTGTTTACTCTTTTCAAATAATTCCTCTTTAGCCATAGTTTTGCTTGTCTCCTTGTTATCTCTTCCTGAATTATTCCTTTTCTTTCATGACACCAAGCTTTTTTACTTCATCTTTTTATTTGTCTCATTGTTGTCTCTTTCATTTTTTCCAATTTTGAGAATTTTGAATGTGGCCTTCCATAATTGGAGTGTCCAATAGTTGCAAAAGTAAACAATGCCACATGACATCCAAAAGTTGCAAAAACAAACAATGTTGTACGATGTTCAAAAGTTGCAAAATCAAACAATGTTATTGTGTGTGTCTTCTACACATTTCTTTTCTCTTCAATTTTCTTGTTGTTAATTTTGCAAAACACAATGATCAACAAGTTTTTCATTTAGATTTCACTTCTACACTGAAGATAGGAAAATCACAGCTTCCCATCCTTCTTGTGAAACAGGCTCATGTTAGAATTTCCAACCTCTCAATGCTTTTGTTAAGCCCACCCAATGAATTCCTTGGGGCTTTTGGGTACTTGATTGAAAATCAATATAAACTTGAAGACTTCAAATTTGTTAGTGTTTACTGACGAATAGTCATTTTAAAACTAGTGGAAGAAGGTTAGGCAAATAGTCTACCACTTTCTTTTAAGGAAAACAAGTAAATAACAGAAATTTTTTTTTACCACATCTCCAAAGCTTGCAGTCACAATAAGAAGTGGGAAAAACAAACACTTTGTAAAGCTAAAACTTAAGCATAAACATAATTCACATTATGCACAAAACTCCAAAATGTTTAAATACATTCCAATCGAATAAAAAAAGAGGATAAAAAAAAGATCCCTCAAGCTTCCCTAAGAAAGGACTTCAAGTTGGTTAAAAAATGGTGGGGATCTTTAAAAAAAATGAAAATCCTTGGAAATCCTCCTAAATCCAAATTATCCAACCTTATCCTACATCTAGAACTTGGAACTGAAGTTAGAGGCAACATCTAATCTTTTACTAAAATTGGTAAAAACATAAAATCAGTAGAAGTGTAAAATTGGTTGATATCAAAAATTGATAAAGTTTGATTCTTGGTACAAAATTAAAACTCTTCAAAATTGGCCTAGAAAACATTCTAGCCTTAACATTATCCTCCCTTCTATTTTGGATCTTGTCCTCAAGATTAAATAAAACTATCCTACTTCTACCAAAAAACTATCTATTCCACCATTGGAGCAACTTTAATGCCATCCCCTAGTTGAAGGTTTTTGGAACCCTTTTTGGAACCCTTTTTAGTTTCTCTAATGATGGAAAGGGTGGAAGGATGCATGGTTTTGGTAGCAGCCTCAATGGTATTAGGCACCACTTGAATGCTTTTGGTTGCCACTTTTGCAATAATGGAATCCACCTTCATTGTGGGTTTGGTTCCTTCCTCTACTCCTCCCATACAAACCATTGTAGATCTAGTTTTGGATGTCATCCTTGTTGGAAAAGGAGGAACAAAAGGTGGTAGAATAAAATCTAAAAAACCTTGGGGCATAGGTAGCTAACCAAAGTCATAACAATTTTGTCTTTTCAATAGCTAGTGACGACATTGTTCATGATTTTGGTAATTTGTGCCTTGTAGAACTCCCATTGTTCAACTTGATTCTTTCTAACCTTCTATTCATAGATAAGGAACTTCACCTTCATGAACATGTTTTTTATTATGATCACCTTTAATTTAACAATCTAATGGAAGGAATAATTTGCCTCGACTTTTTGAGTGAGGAACCACATTTGCGTCTATAAGTCTTTTAGTTGTTCCTATGTGATGGGAGCATGGCAGGACAACTTTTGGACATTTAACTATAGATGTTCAATGGTTTTGGTAGACTTTCTCAAATCAACTGCTTGAAAGTGCAACCTTGCGTTGAAGTTCGCATTTTCCTTTTCAAGATGTTTAGCCATTCTGTTGCAATTTTGAGCTCATGTGCATCCATTACAGCAATGAACTCCAAAGATTTATGACTGGCTTCCACTTTTTGGTGTTCCACTTCCAATTTTGTTCGTTTCATCTGTAGACGATCTAAATAAGCCTAAATGATTGTCAACTAGTTTTGGAAGGTAGGGAATTAAACTCAATACTCCTCGTTTTTGGCCAAAAACTTGTCCAACTTGGTTTGCATACTTGCAAATTTGGGTTTAGTTAATTCTAGTGCTTGGATCACCAAAGCATCTTGCTGAGTTTGCATTTAAGCTTGGTGCAACTCATTCTTTAATCGCAAGACTTTAGTCTTCGCATTTAAGGCCTCCTCAAGTGCAACCTCCTATTTAGTAATGGCTGCCTTGAAGGCATGGCGCAAGGTCCTTAATATTTGCACATAGGTACTAAAAACATGCAAGCTATCCTCTAGACCTTGTAGAAAGGACTACTAGGGAAATGATTCCGGTTGCAATTTGGTACCAACCGAATCGGGGGTGTGAAAGAGGTGTATTGAAAATGAAGCCTCTGTATCCCTAGGAGGGGACCTTGCCTAGGTCCCATTGAAATTGAAATATGATGGAGTGTCCATTTTCGGTATGCCATCAATTGGGATACGTTCTCCTTGCAACCTATTATGCAACCTTTGGGACAAGGGTTAGGTTTGAGAGGGAATGGTATTGGAAAACATGAAGGCAGGCCTCATAAATGATGATTCTAGTGGAGTGTTTGGACTTGGACTCCTTGTCCTATCCTATTGTTTCATGCTTGGTTCCCGTGATCATGATCGCTCGCCAAGTGTCCATTTTTCAAGTGATGGCCTTCGCGATCATTGTCATAGGCATCCCATGTACAAACTACCCATAGTTGGTAGTAATTATTTTTTTGGCATAGAACTAGAAAATGTTTGTTGGCTCGACTAACCAACTTCCTATTGCATGTGAAGAGGGCTATTGAGATTAATCGACTTGCCCTGATGGGATGGTTCTGGCCCCTTGTGCTTTACGTTAAGGTCTAGTTCGGTTGAGGAGGTATCCTCATCTTCTGATTTTGGTAGTTGGAAACTTGGGTCAACCAATAACCAATGTCAAAGGATGATGTCTAGCACTTGCGCTCCACCCAATTCTATTTCCTTGTTTGAATCTTCCTTTTTTGGTTTGACTGTGGCAAATAGATCCTTTAATTTGGAATGCGAAGTGTAAATATGATCTGAGCCCAGTTGATTAGTTTTTGGAGTTTGGCAAAGGCCACTAGAAGGATAAGCTTCTTGCTAAGATACATCCCTTAAGTGCCCTTGAGCCAAATTGCTTGAATCAAGGTCAGAAGTTCCATTGCATACTTTTGTTGAGCTAGGAAATTCTCCACCCTCTTTTTGCACAAATGCATTCAAGGGTGCCATCTATAGGCATGGATTTGCCACCTCTTCATATTGCATTGGTTTCGTGATTTTGATTTTTGGTAAACACATCTTTTGCAACATGGTTTTTGGTAATAATTAATGGAACCCTTTGCACCACAAACTTTATAATGTTTACATTTAACCAGATTATCGATTGTAAAAATTCTTTGATGATTGGATGCTTAGTGGATGTCAACTTAAAGGTCATCAAATTGGCAAGCACTATCGATTTTGCTCATGTTACATCCCTGTTAGCTACCTAGCATTGAAATTTATCCATTTGGTTAAACATTAGCCTATCCCCATAGGAAAAACTCACTCTTTCTTCTCCTTTTGTTTTTCGATTCATTTTCCATTTTGGTTCCCTCCTCTTCCTTGTTCTATTTTAAAACAATTTTTTACCTATTTTTTTCTAGCTATGAAAGCCTTTCTGCCTTTTCCTTGTTCATTCTTCTTATCTTGTCGGAAACTAAATTTCTAGTCGATCTATTGATTTTCTGCACTCTAGGAGCTACTTGAGTGGAAAGACAGATAATAAAATGCAAAGGGTGAAATGGGAGAGAAGGTCCCACATTTATATTTAGTGGACTAACCAAATTGTTTCTGAAAACAACTGCATTGTTTGTGAAACATGATATTAGTTCTTGGATACTAATTTGGGTGATACGTTGTACCTTTTTGTTGGATTTTGAAAATGTGTTGCTGCCAAAACACGACATCATTTCAATGATGTCATTTTTGCATTCTCTTTCCTTGAATTCTGAAAATGGGTTATTACCGAAATGTGGCATTGGTTTAGTGATGCCCTTTTCACATTCTTTTTCGTTGGATATTATTTTAACAGAAAGGAAAAAGGTGCCAATGGATGCAAGAAAACAGGTTCTAGTTTCATCCAACAATTTCCCATCCACAACCAATTCTACTATGGGGGATTTGGTTGCTAGATATTTTGGATTCATGATTTTGGCTAAAGTAGAAATTCCAATTGAACATAGACTTTTGGTTGGCAACTCAGTTTTAGTTCGAGACCTTGTCATTGATATTTTGGTACTAGTTGGGTCTACCTTGGTTTCAGTTTTGGACCCAATGGTCGAAATTTTGGTACTGGTTGGGTCTTCCTTGTTTTCAGTTCAAATTCTGATTGTTGTCAAATCTTGGTTTTCAATTCCAAGTCATGGCTTTTGGATTTTGGTTATGTCGATTGAAAATGAAACTTTTTTGCCCTTGCGTCTTTTCAAGGTTGTAGTGTGGAACCCCATTTTGGTATTTATGATGTCCCTCCCCTTTTCAACTATTGATTCCAATCCTTTAAGGATTTTGAAAAAGTAGTCAAAATTCTTTGACATAAATCCTTAGATGTCAAAGAATTTTGACTACTTCAAAAGAATTTTGACACCTAAGGATTTTGAAAAGTGGTATGACTTGCACCCACATTGAAAGTTATTTTGTAAGCAAACAGAATAGTGTAGAGATGTTTGTCCCAATTCGTGCAATTTTTGTTGACTAGCTTAATCAATAGCAACCTAATAACCTTATTGGTAGATTATGCCTGACCATTTCCTTGAGGATAGTAAGTTGTAGGGCTAGTCAGAATAGAAAATGAGTCGTAAGGATTTCGATGGTTTCATTGATAAACACTACTAGAAATTTTGTCTTTTGCAACTTGTCTTATGCAACTAAAAAGTCTCACATGCAACTATTTTGGAGTTGCATGCGACATTTTTTAGTTGCATAAGTCAAGTTGCAAAAGACAAAATTTCTAGTAGTGAAAATGGGTACCCTAATTGCTAATCAAAGTGAGGGGGCAACCAAACTTGGTTAAAATGAATTCATAAATGAATTGAGTTGGTACAATAGCCATGTTGGTCCTTAATGCCTTTACTTCCACCCACTTGCTTGTAGAATCGTTAGTAACCAAAATGTACTTATTGTCGTGTGAGCAATTCACGAGTTTAATCAAGCCAATGAAGTCCAAACCCCATTTCATGAATGGTTCTATTGGGAGCATGGTGATCAACTTTGCCATTGGGGTATGTTAGAGATTTATGGTTCGTTGGCAAAGATCATAGGATTGATAGTGTTGTTGTGCATCCTTGTGTAGAGTTGACCACTAGTATTTGGCGACTAATAGCTTTTGGGCTGGGATGTCTGCCAAAAAATGTCCACCACCAACTCTTTCGTGCATCTCTTGTAGGATTACAAAAATCTCATCATCACACAAACATTGGTGTAGAATTTGATCTTGCCCTTGTTTGTACAATTTCCCTTTGATGATGGTAAAGGGTAATGCCTTTAGCACTAATTTCTTCCATTGTTCTATGGAATATCCCTCTAGACATTTTTTCGTATAGATGTACATATGCATTTCCTACAACCATTTTGGTTGAAGTAAGAACAATAATGCATCAATAGTCTTAATAGGTACCCTCGAATTTTTGGTAGCATCAAGGAGTTGTGAAAGAGCGTCCGACATGGAATAAGAATGCTTTGGTTTGTACACCACCAAAAAATCGTATTCAAGGAATAACAACAACCACCCTACAATTTATCTCAACAGTTGGGGTTTCTTAACAAGGTATATATATAGTAATGCCATGTCGTCGACGTAGAAAACAAACTTGTTTCCCAATAGATAGTGTCTAAATTTATGCAAAGCGTAAACCATGGGGAGTGCTTCTCTTTTAGTGGTGGTGTAGTTTTTCTTTGCATTGTTCAAGAATCTGGAGGCATATGCAATTGGTTGATCACATTTTCTGGTAGGATTTTGCTCCAACATCGCCCCCACTGCTAGATTTTACACATTTGTGTGGACATGAAACTCCATGTCCCATTTGGGTGCTATTAAGATCTGTGCGTGTAGATACTTCTATTTTATGGCCTCCCATGCTTTGTGACATTTAGTAATCCACACAAACACTTTTGTTTTGTAAAAGGTAAAGGATAAGGATCCTTTTTGTGGCAGTGTTCAATTTTTGAAAATCCATGCAAATTTGAAGTTTCTTGTTTTTTTCAGTACCACCACAATGGGAGAAAGCCAAATTGTTTCCTCCATTAGGGTGATGAACCTTACAATTAACAATTTTTCCAAATCTTGTTTCACTATTAATGATTACCAATTTTAGTATTCGTATCAATTTCCACATCAATACTAATTTTTGCATAAGTACCAATTTTTGCATTAATACCAATTTTTGTATTAGTACCAATTTTTGCATTCAAACATTGTTGCCGAAAATTTTGGCTTTGGTAAAGTGATTGTGTTGATTGCAAATAAATTTGGTTCGACCAACAATAACATGTCTTTTTCCTCATTGGTGATTTTGTTAACAAAGTTGTAGATGAGTAAGACTTTTGGGTGTTTGGTGTTACTATCCAAATGTTTTGTTACCACTATGGTGTGAATAGTGCCATGACCCTCAATGTTTATTGAGGTTATTCCCAATTGTACATGACCTTGGCATCTTGTAGCCATGGACAACCCAACAACATGGAGTAACTAGGTCCAATATGTTGTTTTTCATCGCTATGAAGGTGACGACATATGAAATACCATGGATATGGAGTTTTAGGTCTTGAATCAGCACTATTAGTTTGGTTAGGGTCTGGTTTGCCATCCTAAGGGTATCGGGTGTAGGTTTGAAGAAAGGTAATCCTAATTTTTTCTTCAAAACCTTAGTGATAATGTTAACATTCAACCCCCCATCCAGCAAAACATCCTCCACTAGGTTTTTTCCTACATGCACCAGGATTATTGCCATGTGAGGATTTATAACGACTGACCTTACATTAGAGGGTGGAGCTTGAGGATGGGTTAGTTGGCAACTTGGCGACATTTTAGAAACCACATACTGTTTTAAATCAAGGGCCAAATGCATAAGTTGACCAAGGGTTAGGGTATGTTTACTATTCAATAATTGCTTATTGGTTTCTTGGAACACGTCCTTTTTTTTGGTAATTACTCTATTGTCGCCAAATTTGGTTCCAGTTTTTAGTAATTTAGATGGCTCTTGGATTGGTGGTTGGTTTCTTGGGATTGCTTCCATTATGGATTTCAGTGTTTACATTTGTTGGATCACTAATTCGAAGGTCTTTTGCAACTATTACTCCTTTTCCCAATCATCCACAGTCTTGGTCTTCTATGACTCCTTCTCTCGTTGCAGCACCAATGTTGGGTTTTGGCTCCTTGTTTCAATATCTAAAACCATGTTGACAGTGGCCTCATCCTCTTTTGGTTATGTATGGGAGATTTAAATTTAGAACATCTCTTATGTAGTTAATTTATGTGGGTAATTAATCATAGATCTTGTGCTCCAATGAATTACATATGAAGCAACAGTAGACGGGGGAAATTCCTTGATTTCAACTTACTTGTATCACATGGCTTCCATTTGTTCCTCCCCCTACTTAGGAAAAAACTTCATTCATTGAATTTATTTTTGGTCTTGTAATTTGTTGTTAGGATTCTTTGGGTTCCATGATAATGCTCCTTTTGATGCCCCAGTTTATGACAAAAATTGCACATCTTTTCAATCCAAGTGTTATCTAGTGCTTTCTTTGGTTTTTAAAGTGGTTTTGATAGTTTTCAATGCTCTTCTGCATCCGCCATGGTCTCTTCACAAGTGTCTTTAGATTCCTTATGTTCAATTAATGTGTCTTGTTTCATTCCTGTAGTTGCAATTTGCAAATAAGGGACCAACTTAGCTCGGAAGAAGGTTGTCAACAAGTTGTTGTCTACATTATGTTGAAGACAATTGGCAAGTTTGAGGATCCATTCATAGTAAACTTGAACCTTTTTATCACTATTATGTTTAATGACTCTAAGAGACATGAAAACTTGTTCATTGTTTTGAATGATGCGATGGTGCTTATAGAGTGCAACTTCCAATTCCAAAAAAATGCAACCCAAATGAGACTACATAAAATTTTTGCCCCATTTCAAAATTGCATCTCTTAAGGTGAAACAAAACAAGTTCATTATGTTAGTATCTCGTTTTTCACCATTAGCTTGAATGGCTTTTCAAAACACTCAAACATGAACATTCAGATTTGTCTTAACAAAATATATTGGGTATGGCAATGCTTTCCTTAATGAAGGAACCATAGGGGTAGTGGGTGCCAATGGTGGATACCAAGGTGGGTACGACGGGTTCCAAAGGGAATTTGGCCAAGGAGCACCAAAAGGCACACATGTGCCTCCTCTAACCGGAAATCCACCTCCACCACCTCCTAGAGGTCCTTTGCCATTTAGGGGTCCACGTCCACCTAGGGGTTTGCCTCTGCCCGAAGGTCCACCACCTCTTAGTGGTCCTCCACTCCCATGAAGAGGACTACCACCACCTCCCATAAGTATCCCACCACTAGAATTACCAAATCCTAATGGGGGATTTTGTCCTAATAGGATGGTCCATAGTTCCCAAGGTAGGTTGGTAAAACAATATTTCCAATAGGATTCATTGTTAGATATTGGTTGCTCAACGAAATAACGAAATAACTTACGGCAACTATGAAATAAGGGTTACATTCAGGTATTACAGGAACTTGGGTCATTGGAATTCGAGAACTAACTAAGATGGTAGGTTGGGTGGTATTGAAAATCGATTAAGTCACAAAAATCGATATATGGTTGGATTTATGGGGGCAATTTTCAACTACATGTGCGAAACCTTTACAAAAAATGCAGATTTGGCTAGTGGGTGTGGAATTGACAATAAAAGTAAGCATTACCAAAATTGTTTAACATCAATCATGCTTAGCACAAAAATTCATCATCGATGAGTGGTCATTACCGTTAGTTTTGGAAGCATCCTTTTTAGGAAACTCCACCAAATCCTTGGTTGTCCTTTGAAATTGAAAATTTTCAATCTCCAAAGCTCAGGTACTAGGTGCAACAATCTTTTAGTATTGAAAAACATTATTTCGAGTGAGGGTCCAAATAGGGCCCCCATGAAGGTTCCATGTCCATAGTCATGACCAATTGCTCCATCGAGTGAATTTTGGTGTTAGTTTGTATTTCCAATTTTCCTTTTTCAATGTTGATTTTGACCTCTTGTTGTTCTGCCACTTGCAATGTAGTTGTCATAACCTTAACATTGGGTTTGCGACGAAGTGTGAAGTGCAAAGGCCCATGATGCCAAGAGTGTGTTTAGGTGTGAAACACACTTTCACAAATGGGGGAGAGTGCAAGGGATGAAGCCCAATGACTCCCAAGTGCACTCCCACTTTGAGAGTTGTATTCGTGCAAGAGTTGCAAATGTTTGGAGCCTTGGCTGAAAAGGCAAACAAGCACCCAATTGGGCCCCCATGACACCATTAGAAAGATCTTAAAGCATAGATGCTTAAGGCACCCTCTCGTTGTTCATTTAGATTTGATTTGCATGAGTTATGATCAAAAGAAGGGAGCCAAATTGGAAATTTGACTCTCGACCCCAAATCCCTTAAAAAGTATGGGCCAAATGAGGTCCAATAGGGGCGTGTTATACATAGTTGAAAAGATCTTTTTAAGGGCTATAAGATATTGCCCTTGTATTTTCAAAACATACCTAATTTGTGAAAGATATGAGCATCCAAAGCTTTGAGACAATAAGAGTCCCAATTTTGGGACTCCCATTTGGGAGTCTCGAAGAAAAGTAACATTTGGATGTAGTCCCCATGGAGAGGCACAAAGTATATTATAGGGAGGGGAATGGTCCTCCTCTTAAAGATTGTGGGCCGTGTAAAGCTTTTGCTTGAGGTTGTCCCTACTAAATCTGCCACATAACTTCCATTCAACTTACATTAACCGCCTTTTTTTCTTGGTTGTGCGAATTGACTTCATTTTGAACTTTCGCTTGTGAATTCGTCCTAGTCCCATCTCGGAGCTCCAACACACCTTCCTACCCCTAAAATGTTGCAAGTTAAGGAGTGTGCCCCAACTTTTTTCTTTTTCTATTGTTTCACTCTGGGACCCACCTTTGGGTTTTTTGAGGAGTTTGGGGGCGTGTCAGTATTAAGGCCTTCTTGCTCCATGGTGTGAAACTGTCCTCCATGCCAACAAAAAGTACATCTCCACGCTTTCATTACAACGCTTTGTTCATTTGCTTCCTCAAACTCCTTGTCAACATAGTTGTCATCTTTCACAAACAAAAGTGGCTTACACATATAATTTTTTTTAAAAATTTAAAAATCAGGTTTAAACAAAAAAACATATTACACAAACAATGAAACTTTAGTAAGAAGTAATATTGCTTTTCTAGTGAAGACAAATAACTTCTACTAAATATCTCAATAAGAGAGTTACTGAATTAGATATCTTGGTTCTGTATCCACAGAATGGTCACCAAATGTTCAGCCCACCCAGTGCACTCCTAGGGGTTTTTGGGTATTTGATTGAAAATCAATACAAATTCCAACACCTCAAATCTGTTAGTGTTTAGTGATAAATCGTCACTTTAAAACTAATGGAAGAAGGTTAAACAAATAGCCTACCACTTTCTCTTAAAGAAAATAAGAAAATAATAATAAACAATTTTACCGCATCTCCAAAGCTTGCAATCACAACAAGAAGTGGGAAAAACAATTTCAATACACTTTGCAAAGCCAAAACTTCAACAAAAACATAATTCACTTTATGTGAAAAGTTCCAAAATGCCAAAATAAATTCCAATTGAGTCAAAAACAAAGATTAGAAAAAGGCCCCTCGAGCTTCCCCAAGAGACCCTACTAGAAAAATTGTCTTTTGCAACTTGTCTTATGCAACTAAAAAATGTCGCATGCAACTATTTTGGAGTTGCATGTAACATGTGCAGTTGCAAAATAGTTGCATGTGACATTTTTTAGTTGCATAAGACAAGTTGCAAAAGACAATTTTTCTACTCGTGAGAAGATTTCAAGTTCATAAAAAAATGGTGGGGATCTTAAATAAATGAAAATCCCTAAAAACTTTCCTAAAATCCAAGTTATCCAACCTTATCTTACATCTAGAACCTAGAATTGAAGTGAGAGCCGACAACTAAGTTTTTGGTTCTATTAATAAATAACTTCTCAAAATCAATAATGGTTTAAAATCAGTGGTATTTTAAAATTGATAGTAACCTAAAATCAGTAATAAATTAAAATCCATAGTAACTTAAAATCAATCCTAACCTAAAATCATCTCTAACATAAAATTTGTAAAAACTTAAAATTGATACAAGTGTAAAATCAGTTTATATAAAAAAATTGGTAAAGTCTAATTTTCGATACAAAATTAAAATTCGTCAAAACTAGCTGAGAAAACATTCTAGCCTTAACATCTTGTCTTCCCTTTCCATTTTCTTGTATTTATTCATATGTCTACCCACCATATAGGGAGCAATAGGTAAACACCATGTCTTGCGAATGATCATTCAATAAGCACACTGATGTGTTAGTTATTATATCATTTTTCATTTTGATTTCCTCCATGCATCATTTGCATTTAGAACCCTTAGTCATTCATTCAATTAAGTAGCAAAGAGTAAAATTTTGGTACCATGTTATTAGAAGTCATTAAACAACAAAAAAATCGTCATCTACTTCTCGTATGTTTTAATTTCACCCCATGGACTTTCTACAATTTCAATTATTGTCCATGAAACATGTTTTTTTCAATGCCTTGTTTGCATTATATCATAAGTTTATTTCATCGATTTTTCTCTCGTCATTTCAATTTTCATAGTCAATTTAATAACATGACATGATTCCATAGATTGAAATCCTCATACTGCCAAGTCACCATTACACGACCATTACAAACCTAATGGTCGATTTTAAGATGGTGTGAAATCAAACGATCTAGTGGTCACCACGTTGACACTCAAGTAGACGACCTCCCTTCAATAATGACTTGGCGGTCGCCAAATATTCCATTTCAAGTCCATCCTTAAAAGATGATCTAACAGTTGCCAGACTATCCATCTCATGACCATCACGGGAAAATGACTTAGTGGCCACCAAATTATCATTTCCAAACCATCACGAAAAAACGATTTAGTGGTCATTATATCGTTTTCTTGCTAACATCGTAAAAAAAAGACTGGCAATAGTTAGTTCATGAATCCCACGACCATCTTGAAAAAATGACTTGGTGATTGCTAGATTGTCATCTCGAAAACATCGCAACAAAATGACTTGACAGTTATTAGAATGTCTTCTAACTAACATTGTCATAAAACAACTTGGTGGGCGCCATATCATCAATCCCATGATCCTCCCAAGAAAATGACTTAATAGTTGCCAAATTGTCTTCTCACTACTATTTTGAGAACACGACTTGGTGGCTGCCAGATTTTCCATTCGCTACCATCACAAGAAAATGATTTGGTGGTTGCTAGATCATCATTTCCTAACCATCATAGAAAAATAATTTGGTGGCTATTAGATAGTCATTTACAAGACCCTTGCGAGAAACAACCTAACATCCATTAGATTATAGTTTCAATACCATTGTAGGAAACAACCCAACGACCACTAGGTTGTCCTTGTCACGTTAATCTTGAAAAACGACTTGGTGGCTGCCAAATCATCCTTCTCAGAATAATCATGAGAATAAAAACCTGGTGGTTACTAGATTATCCTTTTCATGACTAATGGAATTTATCTCCCAAGGATCAAGGATGATAATGACAAGCTTCATGGGTTCACCTTTATTAAAAAAAACTTATAATGTCGCAACCTTAGCCTTGGGCTCATGACCAAGGCAAGGGCTTGCAAAGGTGCGGGCCAAGAATGAAGCTCGGGAGTCACATTTCATGTTTCAACAGTGTAGGAAAGTGAGGGAATGAACCCCCACATTCCTAAGTGAGCTCTCACTTTGAGAGTTGGATTCTTGATGAACTTTTGAATCTTCAGAGGGAAATTGCAAAGGTAGAAACTTATTTGATTGAAAAGTTACTTATATCATTGAAAAACTATTGAAACCTAGATGTCTAAAATGCATTCACATGACCCATTTGGGTACTTAAAACATAAGTTATGGCCAAAAGAAGGGCCGGGAGTCAAATTGCCAATTTGACTCCCGATCACTAAAAATCAAGAATCGCCTTTATTTACTTGTGTGTAGGTGGCGTGCCATATACCATTGAAAAGCTCTCAAAGAGGGCTACAACTTTGCTTTAGATCTTACCTCAATCGGAGGTCTACATTAAAAGTTATGGGCCTCCAAAGTTGCAAGAGTCCCAATTTCGAGAATTTTGGGACTCCCAACTTGGGAGTCTCGGGACAAAATGACATTTGGGTGCAAGCCCTATGGCCAGGCACAAACAATACTATAAGGAGGATAGTGATGGTTTCCCCCTAGTCCATAATCTTGTGAGTCCGTGTTTGTCCATAATCTTGTGAGTCCGTGTTTGCCCATGACTTGTCCATGCACCAAAAATGCTCCAACTACACATTAACCAACTTGTTTGGTTTATGCAGGTCCGTGTGAATAATTAATTTTCTTGTCACTCGTCCTATTCCCCATCTTGGAGCTCCAATACGCCCCTCTTCCCTCGAAATGCTACAAGCCAGGGAACATGCCCCAACTCCTTATTTTTCCATTATTTTCACATTTGGACTCATAGTTGAGTCTATCAAGGAGTTTGGGGGTGCATCATATAAGACATTATCTATAGTTAGAATACATGTCCTTATATATTTTCTTGGGTATATTGGATATTTTAAGGAATGATAAAAGTCCCAATAGAAAAATACACCAATTGATTTTTATTTTTTTGATTGAAATAACCATTACCTTGTAACTTTTTAAAATACTATCAAATGATAAATGATAGTGTCCAAATTGATTTTTTAAATTAAAGCCATTCGTTTGATTCTTATATCTTATGCTTTTGGCTAAATAAAAGCATTGTATTTCAGGATTGACAAAAACCATGGAAATTTTGAATCCCAAAAATCTAGTTGATTTGTGGGAGTCATGGAACGATTATGAAAAATTTCACATCGGTTATGGTGTTTATGTAAACATGTATACTACTTCTATCTATGGGGCCCAAGGATCAAAGGAATGTATCATTGTCTCACCGAAGATTGTATTCATTTTGTACTAGGAATGGGCACTTTTTAGCCTAATTCTAATGTTGCAAAATTTTGGATTAGTTATATGAAAAAGTTGCTTCTAGCTAATAAGCCAAATGACTATTAGATTGGAGCATATTGGAGATGAGACTATCAATAATCTTACAAAAAAAAGGGTAGTTTGTCTGAGTGCAATTTAGAATGTTGGCAAAACTAGAGAACACCAAAATGACCAAGTTTATACCCAAGGGCTCCTTGTGTTTTTTGGGGATGAATATAATGAAAACAATGAGTTTCTTAATGCTAATGAAAATAATGTGGCAAGTTTGCCTAATTTAAAAGACATGCACCAAAAAGAAGCTTTGTTAATAAGGCATAATAGTTGGTGTGGAAAGGAATGTGATCTTTAGGATCTTGAAGGTGTTTTTCTTGTGAAAGGTCATGTGACAATAATTTAACCTGAGGGAAGTAATTATGGATGATGTTCTTGGAAATGATCATGTTGGCTTAACCAACTATCCTAAAGACATTTCAACAATAATCATTATTTGGAGATGGTTGTTAACTTAGACAACTATGGAAGGATTCTTGCTGAAGGAGCTTTTATCATCATATGATGAAAGCTACATACCTAAAGTGGATGTAAAAGGAATGATTAGTGTGAAGAAAAAAATAATAGTTTCAGTAAGAGAAAATGGAAGGAAATCATGTCTTTAAATTTTGTCTTAAAGATTAAAAAATTGTTGAATGAATAATCATGTCGTGGTGTTGTGTTAACAAATAGGAGATCTACTCAAGTGCAAACATAAATCTTTATTGAAAGGAAACTATAACATGATGCTCACAACATGAAACATAACATCAAGAACTCCTCAAGGTTCTTGTCACATGAAATACACAAACTTGAGCAATGAAGAAAAAAGAGCCAAACCATCAACACCAAGGCATTTAATTAAAAGACCAAACCACAAATAACCAAATTAATATAAGTAAAGAAAGTAATTCAACCTTGTGAAAGTAACCTATTTACTTTCCTACTCTAGTAATTCATGAAACCTAACTAGTTCAGCTTGAATTTTCAAAACTCCCCCTCAAGCTCAAATCCACTTCGAGTACACCAAGCATTTTTTTAAACCTCCTTAGCTTGTCTATACCTAAAGCCTTTGTGAAAATGTCACCAATTTGATCTTTAGTACTGACATGAATAAGGTCAATTTCTTTTGCTAGAATTTTTTCTCTAATAAAATGGTAGTGCACTTCAATATGCTTTGTTCTAGCATGATAGACCATGTTATTAGCAAGTAATATGTTACTGATGTTATCACAATAAATGGCAACAAAAGCATCCATTGAGTATCCCAAATCCGAGAGTAGTTTTTGTAACCAAATTACTTCACATGCAGTAATTGTTGCACCTTTGTATTTTACCTCCGTGCTTAATAGTGCAACTATTGGTTATTTCTTACTGCTCCAACTAATAACACCACTTCCAAAAGAAAACATGAAACCACTAGTCGATCTTTTCTCTGAAACATTGCTAGCCCAATCAACATCCATGTATCCATGTACTTATAACTAGCTTTTGGCTTCATAAAAAATTCCACATTGCAAAGTATGTTTTATGTACCTCAGTATGCGCCTCACTCCATCCAAATGTGGCTCTCGTGGTGTTTACATGAATTGACTTACCACTCTAATTACATAACTCAAATCTGGCCTTGTGATGGTCATGTAAATCAAACTCCCCACTATGCATTTGTACATAGTGGTATCCTCCACAAGGGGTCCTTCATCTACACTTAACTTCACATTTTTCTCCAATGGAATTGAAATGGGTTTGCAACCCGTCATCCCATATTTGGATAATTTGTTCAAGGCATATTGCCTTTGTAGTAACCATATCCCTTTAAGGGACTGGATTACCTCAATGCCGAGGAAATAATGTAACTGTCCCAAATCCTTCATCTTAAACTTTTGCTTCAAAACCTTCTTCAAATCAGAGATGTCTACATCATTATCTCTTGTGATAATCAAGTCATTAACATAGATGACTATGATTACAATGCCATTATTTGTCTTTTTCACATATAGTGAAAAATTTGCATTGGATGTTTGAAATCCACTTGTGACAAGATACTAACCTATCTTGTTTGACCAAGCTCTAGGTGTTTGCTTCAAGCTGTATAAAGCTTTCTTCAATCTACAAACCAAATTAGGGTGTGTTTGGTCCATATAACATGGTGGTTGCTCCATGTACACTTCTTCCTGTAAATCTCCATGAAGAAAAACATTATTTACATCCATTTGATGTAAAGACCATCCTTTTGTTGTTGCCATAGCAATGATTACTCTTACAGTTGTCATTTTGGCAATTGGATTATAGGTTTCCTCATAGTCTATGCCATAAGTTTGGGCATAACCTTTGGTAACTAATCTTGCTTTGTATCTATTCATAGACCCATCTATATTGTGTTTGATTTTATGCACCCATTTGCACCCAATTGCTTTCTTGTCTTTTGGTAAAGCTACCAATTCCCAAGTAGCATTAGCATCCAAAGCTGCCATCTCTCCATCCATGGCATTGTCCCACTTAGGGTTTCCAATCGCTTATTCAAAACAAGTGGGTTCAACCTCTTGTATAATTCTCACCATGTATGCATAATGATGAGCTACAAAGCCATCATATGTGAGTCTTTGTACAAGGTACTTGACTCGTGTGGATCTTCGTACTCCATTGTTATTGTTAGGTGTTTTCAAAACTTTCTTGGCCATTCGAACTCTAAGAGTAATAATTGAAGGGATTCTTGATTCTTCGCCCACATTCTTTTCTAAATCACATGACTCATCATCTAAATGAGGACTTCTAGATGATGTTTGAGAACTACCATGTACAATGTTTGAAAATCTTAATCTTCCTTTCCATGGAGTGCTACTAAACCCACTAATTGAAGACTCTTGTGTTCCACTGATTAATTGTGATTCTTGTTCCACATTTGATGAAACATCACCATTTCTAGCCTCTCCATCTTCTACTACCTTTAGTGGTGAGTACCAACTAATCATATCATTAAACACAACATTTCTACTCACTTATAACTTTCGAGTGGAAGGATTGAAACATCTATATCCTTTTTGTTTTGAGGATTATCCAATGAAGATACACTTCTCAGCTTTTGGGTCTAGTTTTGATCTCTTCTTGTCAGGAACATGCACGTATGCAATGCAACCAAACACTTTGAGGTGTGAAACATCAGGTTTCTTGCCTGTGAATTTTTCTTCAAGTGTCATGCCATGAACTCCCACTGTGGGTGTTCGATTCATGATATAGATTGCAGTTGCTACCACTTTAGCTAAAAGTAATTTGGCAAATTCTTCTCATTTAACATGGCATGTGCTATTTCTACAATGTGCTTGTTTTTCCTTTTAGCAACTCCATTCTATTGTGGGGAATAACCACATGAATACTTCCTTTGAATTCCATGCTCCTTCAAGTACTCACTAAATTCATTTGAAAAATACTCTCCCCCTCCATTGGACCTTAGGCACTTGATACTCACACCCTTCTCCTTCTCCACCATTGCTTTGAAATTCAAAAAATGTTGAAACACTTCACCTTTGTGTTTCATGAAGTAGACCCACACCTTCTTTGTGTGGTCATCAATGAAACTCACGTAATATTTGCATCTTCCAATGGATTCTGTTTTTGTAGTCCACACATTTGAATGGATCATTTCCAAAGGTTTGCAACTTACATGAGTTGTTTGAGCTGGGAATGGATGCCTAGCTTGCTTCCCCAATTGGCATGTTTCACAAACTTCTAACATCACCTCCAACAAGATTCTGTTTCTCCATCAGTTTAAGACGTTGGAAATGAACATGGCCAACCCGCTTGTACCAAATTTTGATGTTTTTAGTTCCTTTTCCATGTGTGAATAACATGAAATTCACATCAGGCATGGTCGCATCCAAGGTGAACATTCATCCATTCCTTTCCCCTTTTGCAATCAATTTGCCTTGGTTCTTCATGTCTTTCACAAAACATCCATTTGGGTTGAATGTCACCTGTAAACCTTGTTCCACCATTTGGCCTCTGGAGACCAAATTTTTTGTTATGGTTGGAACATGAAGTACATCTTTCAAGCACTTTGTTTGCCCATCTTGCATGGACAATGACACCTTGCCAATTTGTGTGATGAGATGTGTAGTGTCATCAACAGTTTCCACAAACCTTAGTGTTTTCAAATCCTTTACGTCTTTAAACCATTCTCCATGACTAATCATGTGGTTTGAAGTTCCAGAATCCACATACCAGACATTATTATCAGATACACCTCCTATCATTGAATTTGCCATGTGCTACATCATAAACATTTGTTCATCACCTTGATTGCTAGTTGATACATAACTCCCTTATTGCAGCTTTCCATTTCGTGCATCATGCTCCCTTTGATAATAGTTCTCTGCCATGTGCCCAAGTTTCCCACAGTAATAACAATTTGAGTCGTTATTTGGTTGTTAACTTTGATGACTTCCACCACAACCTCCACGACTTCCTCGACTTCCTCTTCCTCTAAAGTTTCTTCATCCACCTCCATGAGCTTGACTTTCATGTTGATGATGTCCACCATGCGAGCTTCCGTGTCAACCTCGAAATGAAGTTTTACCACCTCTACCTCTACTTCTATTAGTATTTGAATAGAAAGCACTTTCTTGTGATCCTCCATTGGATGAAGTATCAACAATTCTCATCTCTTCACTTAGAAGTAGTGTTATTAAGTCTTGGAAATAGGAAAATGTTTTTCAAATTGCAATTGAAGTATGAAACTAGCTATGGTTTTTTCCAAGTCCATTCAAGGTGACGACCACTAAATCTTCATCATCTACAGGGGCTCCTATAGTTGCAAAAACATCTGCAAGGTTTTTCACCTTTGTAGAATAGTCATTGATGTTCATCTTGTTTTTCTATAGATTATGCAACTTTTACTTGAGCTGCATTTTGCGAGCTTGTGTATTGGTGCTATACATCTTCACCAGTGTATCCCAAGCTTACTTGGGTGATTTTGCATCTTGAATATGCACAATCATGGAATCGGACACACTCACAAAAACCAATATAAGACTTTCCTTGCTTTTTCGTGCTAAGTTTTATTGGCTTGAATTTGTTATTGTGTGGGGTTTTCTGGGAGAGGAGGTTCTTTTTCATCACCAGTTATGAATTCCTAGTAGCCTTTCCCCATCAAGCAATTCATCATTCTAAATTTCCACACTTGGAAATTGTTCTTGTTTAGTTTATCAATTGCAATTTGAGAAAGACCGTCCGCCATCTCTCAAGGCACCACTCAATGTCTTTTTGAGGTTTCACAAATGATTTTAGTTCCTTCCTTGGGTTTCTAGGATTAGGATTAGGGTTTTCCTTCCTTAGGTTTCTAGGATTAGGGTTAGGGTTAGGGTTGAACAAAATGGACCTTGCATATATATGTATGTCTTGAGTATTATACAAAATTCTATATTATACATGGGTTTTACATATATGTACATATTTTGTATAATATTTCGTATGGTATTAAGTACATGATTACATACCACACTTTTGTATGAAGGTCTTGATAATGTATTTGCTCCATTTCAAAAATTTGTTTTGATGTCTTCTCAAAACAAACTTTTATCACAACAACTTTGCAAAGTTACACTACTCACATATGACCTTGGATCGATATGAAATTTTGGTGAAACATGTACAACTATGTCTACTACCATCTCTCAAAATTTCAGTTCATTTAACGTCAAAAAATGAAAGATCTTGCTACTTCCTTGAAATCACCTCAAACTAGGACTTGAACACAAAATGACTTATAATTCGCTTTCAACAACTCCAAACTCCTTGAAATTTTGGGAGACATATCAAATATATGTCTTCTATGTCTGCTCACAATTTCAGCTCTATTAATGATGACCACAAAGAGTTATCACTTTCAAAAGAAACTAACTTCAAAACTAAGATTAAAACTTTAGATGCTTGGATCTTTCTCAATACAGATCCAAATGACATAAAATTTCTCACCCATATATTCTTTTATGATCTATAAGATCCCAAAGTTGTAGATCCAAAAATGCTCAAACAAAGGAGATATGACCAGAAAACCAGATCTGGCACAAAATTTTCAAAGGCTCATAACTCTCACAAAACATATCCTTTTCTTTTGAAAATTTGAGAATAGAAGCGTCTTATAGTCTTCTATAATCTCTTCAAGTTTCACTCCAAGATTTTTTCACAATAGATCTAGATTTTAGAATCTGACTTCCACAACCTTTGATATGTTGATCTCCTCTCACCTCTTTTCTTTTCTTTTCTTTCTTTTCACATTCTTTGCTTTCCATGTTTCTCTTTTGCACTTGACAAACTCCTATGACATTATTAGAGACTCTCAAGCTCTAGTTCTAAAGACTTTCTAGCTGTAGATATCTTTCAACTTTCTCATTCAACAACCTAAGCTTTGATACCATGTTAACAAATAGGAGATCTACTCAAGTGCAAACATAAATCTTTATTGAAAGGAAACTATAACATGATGCTCACAACATGAAACATAACATCAAAAACTCCTCAAGGTTCTTGTCACATGAAATACACAAATTTGAGCAATGAAAAAAAGAGAGCCAAACCATCAACACCAAGGTATTTAACTAAAAGACCGAACCACAAATAACCAAACTAATATAAGTAAAGAAAGTAATTCAACCTTGTGAAAGTAACCTACTTACTTTCGTACTCTAGTAATTCATGAAACCTAACTAGTCGAGCTTGAATTCTCAACATGTTGGAGTAACAATGTGTTGTTCTTTGAACTATTGTCAACATTTCCCTTAGCAAATGACGGGATTGTTTAGACATGAATTTTGGAACAAGTTGTTTGAGGAAAGAACCATCCACACATTGGAATTCCAAAAAGGATATATTAAAGAGGAGATTGCAACCATGCAAAATTTTTGACGCTTCAAGAAAAGGATGTTTGCAAAACTATTTGGCACAAAATCTTGGGGATTTCTAAATCAACTTACACGAGTTACAAGCAGGAAAGCAAAAGAGGGTGTAGGATTCTACCACTAAAAGAAATCTTATCCTTTGTAACCAAGAAATCAATGAGTAAATGTTCTGAACAACTAGTAATTAGCTATAGTAATAGGATGTTATTTCAAATCCTACTTGTGAAAGGTTGTAGTTATATATTGGGCTCATTCACAATTAAGGTTCACAAAAGGACTGTTTAACCAAAAAAATAATTCAAATTATTTTTTTGAATATTCATAATATGTAGCATATCACAATTATGGTGTGTTGTTTTGTTCTTATAAGTAAAACATTGAGATATTAACCAAAGAAAAATATGAAATCATAAATTGAATCTTACATAAGATTCTTTTTGAGTCCTTAAAATTGTTTAAAGTCTTTGTTTTAACTTGATGTTTTTCTTTAAAGGACTCAAAAGGAATGTATTAGTTTCTCCAATGAGCTTTAATTTTTTTTCACAATAAATAAATGCTTAAATCTATGGTTATACACGTTCATTAAATGGACCAGATGAAACAAAATTTTTTGACAAGACTTCAAAGGGGGAGAAAAAATCCTTTTCAGGGCTACAAGGAAAAGGACCCCTATTTTGGACATTTTCCATAGTCCTTTATGTTCATAGGGTGTAGAATTGGTAGCCCCATGTGCTAGTGACATGTGCAAGAATTTATGATGAAAAATGTAGATGAATGTGTTCATTCAACCCCTCCTTGAAAGGTTTAACTTTTCAAAATATCATTCTTGATATAAAATGAAAAATCCATGAAAAAGTCATCCAAGCTGCCTTTTACAAGTTTCCCACTTGTCTTTGCCACTCATGATTTTTTCCTTTTTAATCTAAACTATTGGTTGGTGACGAAATATGTATCATTGATTTTTAGATACAATCCTAGCCATTCTGATTTCTTCCCATATTGCATCTTAGTTGTTCAATTTTGAAGCAATGTAAGTCGTCGATATGATTTCTTTTCAAATTACATCCTATTGTTCAATGGTGATGAAATGTAAGCCATTGATTTCAATCTTGTAATCTTGACCATTGGATTACTTTGTTTCTCTCATTTGGTCGTTTTTTCTTGTTTGCTTACTTCAAAGTTTTGTGATAGTGATTACTTGCATAACTCATTTGTTTTTGATTGGGTTCTTGTGAAATTATGATGTTTCAAGGTTTGTGAAGATGTAGGATGTTTGCCAATGTTACAAACTTATAAAAAATTCATGTTTATGACCTTCGACTATGGCATTCCACTTACATGGCTCTAGGTTTGTTGTAAGGGTTTCATGGAGTCTTGTCTGATTGTGTTTGCCAACATTGTGTAGGTATGAGGTTAGTTTCAAACCTATGTTATTGCAAATGTTGTAGAAGTTTTTCAAGATTAGTTTCTATGAACTCCCTTATGGCCTTGTGATTTGATGTGGCATATTTTTTAGTTTTTCAACTATGATCTCATGGCTAATAAGCGTGCTAAAAAGTATTTAAGGCAAGTTTCCAAAAAACGTTTAGTGCACATAGCACATCAAGCCATGCAAAAGTCCATGCAAAGGGGTCAAAGCACATTATGATGGCCAAAAAATGTAGTTACAAATATTGTTTTTTGAAACTATGCAACTATCAACTTCCACAAAACTAATATTAAAAGAGGTTTCCATAAATTATATTCAAATTAAGGTGTTTCAATAACCAAATAATGATATATTGCAAAGTGCAAATATACTTTTAAAATGATTCAAATAATTGCAAACTTAATGAAATAATTAGTCATATATTGAATATGAACTAATTGTACCATTTCAATTACAATTAAAAAGTTTGACTCATGTGATTGCACAAAAAACATCTAGACAAGTTTTTCATTCAAACAAGCATAAGTGTGCTGAAAAAAATATTATATTGAAATATTAATTTCATTTAAAAGATGACAAGAATTATGTTTGAGGTCTTTGTATTAAAATCCATTTTATATGTATATCAAAATGTTAGAAGAAATCAAAGAAAAATTGCCCCAAAATATACCCAACAAGAATACATTTTTTTTGCCTAAAGTGGCCCCCCTATAGTGTGCTTTCACCTAGAGGTCAAGGCATACCATCCAAAGGCGTCACAATAGAACAATCCTTAAAGAAAAAAATAATCGGTTCGATTGCAAATCCAAAATGTAAAGATGAGTGAAAGTGTGTTTAGGTGTGTTACAAATGTTGACAAAATTGCTACAAGGTATACAAAAAAAATTGGTTGGATCTGCTTCGTTCTATAGGTGTTAAGGGTGCAAAATTTCAAATGTTAGTGTTTAAAAAGTTGTTGGTGCTACCAATGTTGCAATTGATGTCACTAGATTATGTTGTGCAACGTGAAAAACTGTTAAAATGTGAGTATGTTTGCAATAGCCTTGCTATTGGTGTAGGAACAAACATATATAGCTCAAAATGTTATAGAAGCTACTATTGTCTCTACATCATTAAACATTAGTTTAAGAGTTGTTGGGAGTTGTGTGGGCTTCAATAGGAAAGCGTTTAGAAGGGCTTTCCATTGGAAGTAATTGTTAGATGCAAAAAAAGAAGGAAAATGATGGGTTAATGGGGAATAGGAAAGTCTAAAAAGTTGTATTGGCAAAGGATGTCAAGCCCTTGTTGTTAAGTGGTACTTTGAAGAAACAAAGGTCACCCCCTTGAACAAGAAAGATGTCCTTTGTTGTCAAATGGGAGTCAAAATTTGAGAAACAAATGTTGCACATTTCCTTCAAGAAAGCAAAGTAAGTTGCTTTTCAAATCTTGAATGTATTTTTGTTTTGTTTTAGACCTTGAATTTTGTATTCTTCAATGTTTGCATCATTTTTAATGTTCATTCCTAGCATTTGTTCAGTCCACTGGTCCTAGGATTAAGGACTAGAAGTGATGTAAACATAATCCTAGGATAGGTTGACAACTTGAAGGATTCAAATGTGAGTCCAAAAGTGCAAATAACAAAAGGAGTTGGGATATGCTCTTTAACTCACAACACTTTAGGGGTAAAAAGGGCGCGTTTGAGCTTCGAGATGGGGATTAGGATGAGTGACAGGTGGGTTAATTATTCATATGGACCTGCATAAACCAAACAATAAGTTAGTTAGTGCATAGTTGGAGCACTTTTGATGCATGAACTCACTATAAATAAACATGGACTCACAAGACTCACCATGGCTTAGACTTGGGAGAAGTCACCACCTTCCCCCTTATTTTATTCTTTATGATTAATCACAAGGGTTGCACCCAAATGTCATTTTTCTTCAGACTTTGAAATTAGGAGTCTCAAAATTCTTGAACTTTCGACTCCCGTCACTTTAGAAGCCCATAATTTCTTGTGCAGACCTTTGATTGAGGTGAGATCTAAAGCAAAGCTATAGCCCTTGTTAAAAAAATTCCAACAATATGTGGCACGCCACCTACACACACACATAATTTAGGGTGATTCTCGATTTTTAGTGATCGAAAATCAAAGTGACATTTTAATTTTTGACCTTTCTTTTGGCCATAACTTGTGTTGTAAGTATTCAAATGGATCATGTGAGCCCATTTTAAACATCTACGTCTTAAGAGCTTTCCAATGGCATAATGAAATTTTTAATCCAATGATGTTTGACCCCTCAAATTGCTCTCTGAAGATTCGAGAGTCACTTGCGATTCTAACTCCCAAAGTGGGAGCCCATTTGGGAGTGTGTGGGCTATTCCTTCACACTCTCCTGCACTCTCGAGAATGTGAATGTGATTCCTAGGTTGCATTCTTGGCCTTCACCTTTCCATGCCCATTGCCTTGGTTGTGAACCCAAAGTTAGGGTTGTGACAAATGTTTTGAACATATGCATGCACTTACATGAAATCAAGGACATATTCTTTTTTTGTTTGGAAATGAACTTCAAAATCTACTGGATTATCCATATTCCTAAGACCCAAATAACTTTCAGTGTTCATTCTTTAACAAAATTACAAATCTTTAGTAATACATTACTTTAAATGCCTAAGTTTCCATAATGTTTCATAGTCTTAAGTTTTGGAGTTTTGAATCAAGAATTAAATTCATGCTCCTAAACCATGCTTTTTGTCATTATCCTAAGTGATGAAATGTACCCCAAATTCCTTAAAATCTCGAGCTTTCTTTTATGTTCCTAAGTCTTGAATCATTTGAAGCCCTCAAAATCTTGAGTTCATTTTTGTTTTTAAGTCTTACACCAATTTGTAAATCTTGTGTCTTGAACAAGTTTGAAAGTCCTAACTCCTAAACTAATTCATAAGTCTCTATCCCAAACTAATCTAGAAGTCCTCAGTCCTAAACTAATTTGTAGGTGTTATGTCTGAAACCCTTTTGAAAATCCTAAATCTTGAACCAATTTGTAAGTCTTATGTCTTGAACCAATCTAAAAAGTCCCGAGTCAAACCAATTTGTAAATCTTGAGTCCTGAACCAGTTTGAAAGTCTTAAGTCCTAAACTAATATAAAAATCCTACAAATCTTGAACCAATGTGAAAGTTTTAAGTCCCGAACCAATCTAAAAGTCCTACATATCTTGAACCAATCTGAAAGTTTTGAGTCCTAAACCAACCCAAAAGTGTTACCTATCTTGAACCAACTTCAAGGTCTTGAGTCTTGAACCAATCTGAAAGTCTTAAGTCCTGAACTAATATGAAAGTCTTGAGTCTTGAACCAATCCAAAAGTCATGCCTATCTTGAATCAACTTGAAAGTCCCAACTTTTGAACCAATCCAAAAGTCTTGCCTATCTTGAACCAACTTGAAAGTCGTAACTCTTAAACCAATTTAAAATTTTCATCTATCCTAAACCAATTTAATAATCTTGAAACTTTTAAGTCTTAAACCAATCAAAATGTCCTAACAATCTTCAATCTTGAATTAATCCTAAAATCTTGAAGGTTGAATCTTGATGCATCTGAAAGTCCAAAGTCTTGAATTATTTCAAATTCTTCAAAGTCTTTTATACATTTCAATGTCTTGGATCATCAAGTAATCTCAGTCTTGTTTCATAAACTGCATTCAATGTTTTGAGTCTTAGATTACAATACATTCAATGCCTTGAAAAATAAACTACTTTACATTCCTAAGTTTTAAGATGACTTCAAAGCCCCTTGCAATAAAATTGTTTAAGTAATTTCTATATCTTATAGTCCATTGTCATGAACTTTTAATTTGACCCATTTTTTTTTTACTAAACACCCACCTTAGACCTAATTGCATATTGATTTTTTCATAGGATTTAAAGTTCAACACTTGCAAGTTGAGATTGGGTTTATTGCCTTCCGCAAGTTCAAGCCCTATTATGTTCGAAAATTGAAAGATTTCAATTCATGTTGCTATAAATACCACTAGGAGATGATGGAAATTAAGGTGGGATTCAACAATATGAGGGCTTAAAATGTGCATCAAGGAGATGATGTACCATTTGCACTTGTGGTTGTGAAGCAATTTGTGCCAATCCAGGGCATGGGGCAGCAATAGGTGCAATTGTGTCATGTCAGGTAATGAAACACATATACTAGTCCATTTATGAGTTATGGGAAAAAATCTTGTGTCCAAGAAAACCAAGAAAAAAATGGTTTAACTTGGATTGTGTAAAATGTCATTATATCCGTTGTGGCATCAAGCGATTACCTGTTTGTGATAAAGAACTTGATTCTTCCAATTTGTCACTAGTAGAGTGGAGAGCCTTTAAGAAAGTCACTGCTATAAAAACTAAGGATGGCGATTAAAACTCAATTAAGATTATGCAAAGAGAAATTAGAGCCGAATGAAATCTTGTCCTTGATAGATTTTGTAGAAAACTACTTTTCAAGCATCAAAATGAAATCCAAAAGTAGCATTGATATAACTTCCAGTTGATAATTCCGATACACATTGTGTACAACACAAACCATGAATATGACATTCTAGACCCTCAAAGCCCATGCCTCAAAACCAAATACTTTTAGTATATCTCAAATGATTGGAAACATGACAATCTTTTTGTGCAACATGCATTTAATGTGCATTGGTGACACCTCACTTCACAAGGTTTTTACGTTAAACATCATTTTGTTTGGAATGATGGGGCTGCCTTTCAATTCAACGGGGCAAGGTCTTGGTTTTATGTTGCTAGGCATCCAAGTTTGACAACATGTGACCAACTCCCCTTGGGATGTGCCATGGAATGGAACTATTGGGGCACAGGTCATGGGAAAGGGCCCCGTGATGGAGCAAGAGCTTGCTTAAAACAAGCCTTACAAAAGGAACAATTAAAGCCACATGGGATTCCACTATAGAATGCCTAGTAGGTTGTTGCATTTCTTCAAAGCTCCATGAGTTTAAGGCATGTTGCTTATGAGCACGTTCAGTTGGATGTTAAGCGCAACTTTATGGAAATCAAAGTTGGGGAGGTGGATAAGACCCATGCCTATAATTGTTGAACTATAGTTGGGTCCAGATTTCTTCACTCTGTGTGATCTATAAGCCATGCAAATAATGTACTTTTGGAAATTAGAGAATTTTCATGCTTATGTGATAAGCGTGTTGATGATATTATAGAACGGGATTGTGATTCCAAGTTACATGTGTCCCCTTAGACTTTGTTGACGTTATAGCCCTGCAATTCTTCTAATGCACATTGTAACATTGAAACAGATGGAGTTGGTTGGGGAAATGATGGAGAGAGTAATGATCTAGCTATGGACTTAGAAGTGGGAAAAAAATTTGCAATCAAGGTAGAAGCTAGTAATGTGGAAGGAATTACATTTTATGTAGTGTGGAACAAATGCATATTGTGCAAGAGGACAAAGGGCCATATGTGTATGGTTTTAGTGTGGATAAAGAGGTGATGAAGTGGTCATTGGTTTGTATTACAAGTAGTGTGGGCCCAAGGAGTCAACATATGAACTATTGATTGAAGAAGGTTATGCCTTCATTTACTCAAATTGGGTTATTGTTAGTAAATTTGCCATGGTGTAAGCAAATCATAGGCTTAAAGGGGGCATAATAGTCTACAACCTACCTCATAGTTCATTAGAACAAATTAAGGTTGCGCTTGTTGAAGGTGATCATGGTATTCAATTAAAAGATGATGAGTGATGAGTGAATTTGTTATCCTATCCACGATGCACATTATTGTGATCCTTTCACATGGTGTTCTAGTTGGTGTGGATTGAATTTGAATTGTAGAACTTTGTCAAGTACTTTTGTTGAGAATTCTTTGTTAATTACCCACATGTGATAATTAGAAAAGTTTAAGGGTTGGCCTAAGATTAAAGCATTTTTGTTGAGTCATTAACATCATCTATTTTGTCTATTTCTTAACTATGCCAATGTTGATCATCATTTTAGTACATATGTTTATGACCCAACTTATGCTTCTCTTGTTGGTTGATGTAGTCTTGTACCCATGTGGCACTTGTTCATTTGTTTTTCCATAAACCTTACAAAATTGACATGTGAATTATATTTATCCTACAAATTGACTATGGTGAGCTTTTGAATGCCATTTGTGGATAGGTTAATGTTCAAAAAGTTGATGTGCATTTGTTGAGTTTTTTGTGAACACCTAAAGGCTCAATAAAAAGTTCATGTTTTATTTTCATCTTGTATGTTTTTAATTGCATATTTTCAATCTTACATCAAACTTTAGAGGTTTAGATTCGTGTTGTTATTGCAAGTTGTGACTCTTTTGGACACTAAAGAAAACCTTCATTCAATTTTTAATTTTACATTCTATTGATGAATGTTTGCTTAAATGTGAACATGGAATTCAATATTGGACTTCTTGACTAGTCAACATTTGGTGTAGTTATACCCACAACTTGATCCTACTACTCTTACTGACCTCAAACATGCAACAATGAATATAGAGAATTTTGTTTGAATTGCACTACACCATGGGTTGCATGTGTACCTATAAAAAGTCTCACTTGAGCTAACACATCAAATCAGGCAATTTGCAATCTTATTTTGGTAAGAAAGTGGCAATGCATTTGGTATTGGAGAACATAGTTCTTTGAAGGTGTGTATAGTAAACCATGTTTTCTTTACAGACTTTAAAGCAATAATTTTAACACTATTACAAAGAATTGATTTCGTTTGGTAGGGCCAAGGTTTCCAATCAATTACCTAACCAAGTAACACACTTGGTCATTAAGAGACAACTCCAATGGATGTGATCATCCATGTGTTTGGAATTCCTCTTGATCCTTGTTGAAAATTTTTACAAGGCCACAAGCATGATTGACTTAGAAAAGTGCACGAAATACCTTGCTATCACTCCATATTACCTAGAAGAAATTATACTTGGCCATGCAATACATGTTGGTTGTGTTCTTGTGATTTGGTGAGGACCAAATCCTTATCATTACTACTAGTTGCAGTATTGGACAATACATAAATCTTTGTTTCTTGTGCAGTTAGAAATTTACCATGTGCAAGCTAGAAGGCACCAATTTGTAACATTAGTCTTTACACACCTTTTAACCTAGTATTAACACTCTACCTATTGTTGGTGCATCCAATTGTGTTTGATTGGTCATGAAGTTGAGAAACAAGCACTAGGTATTTTAGTGATTGTGCACTTTACAAATAGACTTTGCAAGCAGGGGGTGGCACATGTTGTTTTTAATATGTTGGTTGATGATGAAATTTTGGTGAGGAGCAAGTTAGACAAGGCTTTCAATTTGGTGAATAAAATCTTGTTATTGTGTTACAACTTAGTTCTTGTTGTGTGCACCATTAATGGTTTGTTAGCACTAGTAGGGTTTACTTGGCTTCTCGAGATAAAGATATTTTGGTTTGTGAAAAAAATGCTTTAATGTTATAGATTTACTAGTTAGACATAAATGTGGAGGAGAAAAAAATGACTGGATTTGAAATGGCAGAGAATGAAAGTTCAATGGAGGCATAAAAACATGATGAGCAAGCCATGAGTGAGGATGTAATGGTTGAAACACCTTGACATCTCAAGATATTTTCTCTTGAAGACTCCACACATGAGGCATCTTGAATATGATGTGCATAATCATGGGGATTTTTAGGACTAAATTATGGAAGATCCAAGTCTAGGAAAAAAATGCAACACAAAAGATCCACACATTTGAACTGTAAGACAAATGTTAACAGATTGTTTTAAGTCTATGTTGAATGATGACTCCGATGAGTCAGATATTCTTTCACACCCGGTTTCCTCCAAAAACAAAATCACATATGTATGGAATTGATCTACATCTATACAACATAATGCTTAAGTTCCAAAAAAAAAAGGTAAAACCATCAACAACAGTTGTAACACTCAACTTTGGACTATATTCAACATTTCTTTTGTAAAACTAGCCATGTTTGTGCTACAAGCTCTTGTACTATGCTGAATTCAAGCTAAAATATAAACCAAATTCTAAGTTAAAGAAGAACACCATTATGCTCCTCCTTTCCTCATTTGCAACAATGCAGTAATTCTTCATAGATTGCCTACACAAAAACCACATCTAGAATTAGTAGACACCATCTTATGTTAGAAGTGAGAATCAACTATATTGATTAATTTTTCTTTAGAAGGAAATTAATCATAAGATTTTAATTGATGGCACATTTTATTCAATATTAGACAAGTCAATCAAAATCTTCTTTTTTAAAGTCTTCTTCTTGGCTACAAAACTATTTTGTGGGTGGGCTAAACCATTCGAGGAATTTAACATTGAAGATTTCACAATCAACAAGGGTCACTCAACTAGCCTTGCACATTGGTGACTATTTTCAAAATTCAAAGTAAAAATTAAAAATAAGACAATAATCTAACTAAACTTTACATTTTGAATCAAGCTTTACCTTTTGTTTGCATCTTAAACCCATCCTTGTACACCATTGGGGATCAAAATTCACACCATGGCCAGTGAAGTGTATTTCTAGGACATCTACAAATGGAAGCCTATACACCATGCATGGTAGGTACAAGTGCAAGAAGCAACAACTATGTCATAATAATCAAAGGAACTGTTGCATATAAGGCATGGGGTTATCATCAATGTTGGAAGCTCACATTTTGTGATAGGTTTCGAA
>Ga0116227_10002758_pt1 | contig 39610 bp, 37 predicted proteins | sample S1TSphgellanicum_FD_89693 | JGI IMG/M metagenome (GOLD analysis project Ga0116227, IMG submission 89693) | Host-associated microbial communities from peat moss isolated from Minnesota, USA - S1T2_Fb - Sphagnum magellanicum MG | ecosystem: Host-associated > Plants > Peat moss > Unclassified...
AAATTAAAACAAAAAATTAAAACAAAAAATTAAAACAAAAAATTAAAACAAAAAATTAAAACAAAAAATTAAAACAAAAAATTAAAACAAAAAATTAAAACAAAAAATTAAAACAAAAAATTAGTTTATTTATTTAACTTTATAAAAATTACATATAAATAAACTATTAAAAATAATAAGAAAAAATACTATTTGTTCAACTCTTATTAACTTTTATGTCTTATAACTTATTTATATACTCTTGAACTAAATATATAAATAATTCCATATTTGTATAGCGCTGTGAATCTCGGCGCTTATTCATTTATTTTTATCGATGGTGGCGGGAATTGAACCCACATCCTTGGACTTGAAATCCAAAATTCTACCTATTAAACTACACCACATAAAAAAATAAATGAAGTCAGAATGGCGGGACTCGAACCCACATCAATTGAACCCAAATCAACTATGCTACCATTACACCACATTCTTTTTTCAAACACGCATGATGGGATTCGAACCCATAAGACTTACGTCCATAGCTTAGCAAACTACCGCATTAACCATTCTGCCACATGCATGTTTATTTGGTCCAACAGCAGGTTCCCCTACCATTACCTTGTTACGACTTAACAGCAATTATAAATCAAGAAATTACTAGCTGAATCTCAGAACTGTTAAATATTTAAAAAAATAAAATAAATAACTCTATATAAATCTAAAATCATCACTAATGTCCTCCTCAACCTACTTTCGCCGCCTGACGGGCTGTGTGTACGAGAGTGATAAAATATTCACCGCTTCATAGTGATAAGCGATTACTAGCAATTCCGGCTTCATGCTTTCAAGTTTCAGAAAGCAATTCGAACTAAGGTTGCTTTTAGGGATCTGCGTAAATTTACATTCTAGCATCCTATTGTAACAACCATTGTATCACATGTGTAGCCCAATCCATAAGCGGTGTACGGACCTGACGTCATCCTTTCTTCCTGATGCATTACGCATCACTTCTTGCCATATTAAAAAGCAACAAGGGTTACGTCCGTTAAAAGATCTAACCAAACACTTCAAAGCACGGACTGACGACGGCCATGCATCAACTGATATTAATAGCATAAAAGCCAATGCAATTTATTATACGCATACAACTTTTGTTGAAAAACTATATTCAACTTATATTAATAACTAGGATTGGTAAGATTTGGCGCGTTGAATCACATTAAACCACATGATCCACTGCTGTAAAAAACTCTCCGTCAATTCCTTTAAGTTTTAATCTTGCGATTGTAGTTCCTAGGCGGAGTGTTTTTGCGTTAGCATTAGACAAATCTTTTCATACGAAAATTTAAATCCAACACTCATTGGTCAGGGTGTAGACTACAAGGGTATCGAATCCTTTTTGATCCCTACACTTTAGCATCTCATCGTCAATTTTAAATAGTTATCAGTTTCCACCGCCGGTCGTACCGTGAATATCTACGAATTTTACCTCTCCATTCAAAGGGCCGATAACTCCTCCAAAATTCTAAGACAGCCAGTATCAAAATTCAACTCATAAGTTCATCCCCACGTCTTTTTTTTAATAAGCTTAGCTATCCGACTACATGCTTTTACGCCCAGTTACGTTGAATAACACTAGACCCCTCCGTATCACCGCGGCTGCTGGCACGAAGTTTGCCGGGTCTTTTCTATAAATTACAGTCATTTTCTTCATTTATAAACGGTCCACCGAATATCTTGTCTTATTGGACCACGCAATCTTACTGGATCAAACGTTAGTTCATTGTCCAATATTCCCCACTGCTGCCTTTAAAGTTTGGGCTGTTTTTCAGGCCCATTGCGACGGTGCGTGCTCTCACACCCGCTAAAGATCGATGGCTTGGTAGGCCATTACCACTACCAACTACCTAATCCTATAGAAGCTCTTTCTACTACGCATCTTCGCTTTAAAATTTATATTTATAAAAACATATTATATATAATATATTTTTTTTTAAATTTTTTATAGAATATTTCACCCTATAGTATCAAAATTCTTCTATCTTACTCGCCAATACGCTATCTAACTAAATTTTAGTTACAACAACTTGCATGTGTAAAGTCGATTACAAGCATTCATTCAGAGCCAGGATCAAACTCTTAGTTTTAGTAATATATTTATTTTAAAATATATTCTCAACACTAAAAAATACTTCACTTTATTATTATATTTAAAATTAATTTTAGGAGTGGGCGATAGGACTCGAACCTATAACTCGAGATCATGAGTCTCGTATGTTACCATTACAACACGCCCACACCAAAAAATATTTTCAATAAATAAAATTTATATTAAAATAAATTAATTATAAAAAAATTTACAAAATTATAAAAAATTTATTTCTAAACATATAAGATTAAAAATGCCATCATAATAGATAATAAACCTAATGCTTCTGTTAAAGCAAAACCTAAAAAAACATATCTTAATAATGCATTTTGTAAATATGGATTTCTAGCAACTGCAATCATATAACCCGCAAATATTATACCTATACCTGCACCTGCTCCTATAACTCCAGAAACTGCAATACCTGCTCCTATATATTTAGATGCAGTAACTAAAGAAATATATAATACTGAATTTTTCATTTTTTTAACATGTATTCTTCATCTAATTTTATATCCTCATATTATATCTATATTTTTTTATTCTCTCACAAAATATTTTTTTTTATTAAATTCTAATATAATAAGAAAAACTAATAAAAAAACTTATTCTATTATTCTCATCTTACATATCTTACTTTATACTCACATAGAAATTAAAAAACTTTATAATATATTAAAAAAAAGAGTGTAACGTTAATAAGAAATTTATCTTTATAAATAATAACTATTAAAATCTATATTAAAACTTTACTTTTTATAAAAGTATATTTAATATTTTTACCATCTCAAATTTTTTAATAATAAAAATAAACTCCCTAGTACAGGAATCGAACCTGTGACACACCGCTTAAAAGGCGGGCATTTTACCTCTAAACTAACTAGGGAGTTCTTGTGAACGATGGGACTCGAACCCATAACCTTATTCAGGATTAGATTTACAATCTAACGCTTTAACCAATTCAGCCACGTTCTTTGGGGATAGAGAGACTTGAACTCTCACACTATTACTAGTATTAAATTTTGAATCTAACATGTCTACCATTTCCATCATATCCCCAAATATTACCTATTATATATATATTTTATTTAATATATATATAATAAATAAAAAAAATAACCTACTAAATAAAATAATAAAAATTTAAAAAAATTCATATAAAAAAAGAATTTTAAATTTATTTCTCAAACATCTTATAATCTATTTTTTTTGAGGATAGAGAGACTTGAACTCTCACGCTATTACTAGCATTAGACTCTAAATCTAACATGTCTACCATTTCCATCATATCCTCAAAAAAAAATAAATACAAAGCCTCGTATAGGATTCGAACCTATAACCCCTGGATTAGAAATCCAATGCTCTACCATTTGAGCTAACGAGGCTTTGTCGGCCAAGACGGACTTGAACCATCAATCTCCCATTATGAGCGGGATGTTTTACCACTTAAACTATTGGCCTTCTTGGGGTGATGGGATTTGAACCCATGATAATGAATCCAAAGTCCATTGCCTTACCTGACTTGGCTACACCCCAATATGGAGTTAATCGGACTTGAACCGATATCTTTGACTTGCAAAACCAATATTCTAACCTGTTAAACTATAACCCCTCTCATAATCTTGCTTTGTAAAGGAATCGAACCTATATCTTTTGATTAGGAATCAAATGCTCTACCATTTGAGCTAACAAAGCAAGATTTAAATGCCTATCATCGGACTTGAACCGATACCCTTTATTAGGATTAGATTTTAAGTCTAACGTGTCTCCCATTCCACCAGATAGGCATTTCAAAAAAAATAATAATTTTATTATAAAAAAAAAACTAATATAATATAAAAAAATTTATATACAATTTTTTTCTTAATAATTTAACCATAACGAGCATAAGATATTCTAGAAAAATTAATTTTCTTTTTTTTATAAGAAAATCCAACAATTTTATACCTAAAAGCAGAACCAATAAAAATAAAAAATCTTGTATAAAGAAAACAAGTTCCAACTTTTCTCCTTAACACTAATGAAGTACAAACTAAACCATTATATTTACCACGTTTAGATAAACATAAACCATCTATAGAAATAACTCTTCCTGCAAATCTATAAATAGCTTGAATATTAAAACCTATTTCATTTCTTTCTTTCTTTAAATTTAAAAAAATCCTCAAACTTCAATCTAATTTATTATTTTTTATTAACATTTAATTTTAAACCTTTTCCAAGTAAACCTATAACTCAAGATATTCTTGGTTTTAAAATAGCCCCTCTATTTAATCAATAACCTATTCTAGATAATTTTAAAACATAAAAAAAACCATCCTGATGTATTGAATATGTACCTACTTTTTCAATATAATAACCATTAACTCTTGATCCACTAAAACCTACTACTATAGCTTTAGATTTATTATCATTAGAATTTGCATTCACCTTAAAACTTTTAATAATTAATTTCTTTCTCATTTTTTAAAAAAACGTTCTAATTAAAACAAAATAAATAAATTCACCAAAATAATCAAAAAAAAACAAAAATAATATATTAAAATAAAAAATAAAAAAAAATATATAATTAAAATTAAAATTATAATAAAATTGATATTCACCAACCTTATTAAAATATATAAATCTTATAACTCGTAAATAATAAAAACTTGAAATAACACTTAATATAAACAAAACAAATAAAATAAAATAATTAAAACTATTTAATAAAGAAAAAAAAATAAAAAATTTACCAAAAAATCCTATTAAAGGTGGTATACCAGCAAAAGATAAAAATATAAAACAAATAAATAACAATAAAACTGGATTATTATTACTTAATAAAGATAATTCAAACAATTCATTAAACTCCTTTAAATTAATTTTTCTAATATTCAAAATTAAAAAAAAAAATAACGCAATAGAAAATAAATAACTAAATACAAAATATAAACCACCAAAAAATCCATCAAAAGTTAATGTACTAAACGATATTAATACAAAACCTACAGTAGTAATAGAACTATAAGCTAAAAATCTTTTAATTTTATATTGATACATTGCATTAAAAATACCAATAAATAATGATAAAAAACCACAAATAAAAAATAAAGTACTAAAAAATTCTACTTGAAAATGAAAAAGAAAAAAATACAATTTAACAAAAAAAAAAGTTAAAACAATTTTAGGCATTAAAGAAAAAAACATTGTAACAACAGTTGGTGAACCTTCATAAACATCAGGTACTCAATAATGAAAAGGGGCACTACCAAATTTAAATAATAAACCTGAAATTAAAAAAAAAATACCAACTAATAAAAATAAATTTATATCCATATATATATTTTCATATCCAATTAATATATATATTTCTCTTAAATCTAAAGTACCTAAAAGACCATATAAAATAGATAAACCAAATAATAAAATACTTGATGAAAATGCACCTAATAAAAAATATTTTAATCCTGCTTCAGTTGAAAAATTACTATAACGTTTCAATGAAGCTATTATATAAAAAGATAAATTTTGAATTTCCAATGCTAAATAAAACACAAATAAATTATCAGTCATTAACATTAAAAATGAACCTTCTGCTGCTAATAATAATAAAATTGGATACTCATATAAATAAATTTTCTCTAATAAAAAAAAATTCCTTGATGCTAACAAACAAACTAAAAAAAAAAACAAAAATAACATACGAAAAAAAAAATAAAAACTATCAACTTTTAAATTTGCCATTGAAATCAAATTTAAATCTTTAAATAAATATAAAAAAAAAAAACTAAAAATTATAACTGGTACACTTAAATCAATAATTAAACGACTTATATATAATGATTTTATATAATTAGATAATCAAATACTAAATAATAATATATTTAATATTGCAAATATTCAAAAAATATCAGGAATAAACATAAAAAACTCATTTTTAAATGGAGCTAAATCTCAAAAAAAACGACGTATTATATCAGGCATAATTTATTTTTTATAATCTACGTAATTTCGGTTTACGTGTACCAAAATGATGTGCAATAGGTTTTGAAAAAAATATTTTTAATATTTTTGTATAACGAAAATTTTGAATAGACTTAATTACATTATTTATATGTCTATTTATCTTTGTGTTAACAAAAAAATATAAAAATTTAATTTTTAATTTTTTTAATTTTTTTAATATAGCACGCATCATTTTTATTACTAAATAAGGAGATAATTTAACCTTTTTCTTTCTATTTTCAGAAACTTGACCTGTTGATCTTGAAACTAAAACATTGTCAGCATGATCAGTTAACGTTATAAAAAAGTTAGAATTAACCATTTTAACTTTTAACTTATATATTATTTTTCTATATTTATATAACTTATAAAAAAATAACAATTTCTTTCTTATTCTTCTTTTAATTCTAAATTTTTTTTTTTTACTCAATTTTAATTCTTTAAGACATAAATTTAAACTTATTTTTAAAATTTTATTTATAACTGTTTTCTTAAATAAATATAAAAAAATATTAATTATATTAAAAAAAAAAAATTTAAAAAAAAAATAATTTTTAAAAAAACCATAAAAAATAATTAATTTTTTATAAAAATCAAAATAAAAACTAATTATTCTTTTTAAATTTTTCTTTTTTTGTCTAACAAACAAAGAAAAAAGTTTAATTCTTTTTTTTAATAAAAATAATCTCTTTTTTTGAAACTTAGTTTTTAATAAAAAATAATTTTTAATCTTATCACGTTTACTTTTTATTTTATCTCATTTTAAAACTGAAATAACTTGTTTTTTTGTTGTATTTACTAATCAAAAATATGTTTTATTTAATCTTAAACGTAAATCAAAAGCTTCACGATAAGTTGGATAACGACTAATTGTTAATACTTTAATATTTCGTATTAACTTTCTCTGTCTTTTAAATAAATAATATTTATATTTTTTTATACTTTTTTTTTTTTTTCCACGAACAATTCTTCAAGATTTTTTTCTTTTATGTAAATAATATAATTCTGGATAAATTAATAACAATTCGTTTCTTATACGCTCTGCTAAACTTTTAACATAAAATTTTCTAAAAATTCTATTTTTTAATGCTTTCCTAAATAATAATTTTCTTTTTAAACGCTTCTTTAATTCTGCTAATTCAAACATTTTTTTAATAACTCTACTCTTATAAATATTAAATAAAAAATCATTTTTTTCTCTTAATAAATTAACATCATAATTACGATTTTCGTTAATTTTTCTTTTTAATTTAAAAAAAAAGCCACGTGAAAAATAATAATAAAATAATTTATTATTCATTTATTTTTTTCTCTTATTTGCTTTGTTATTTACTTTATTATTTACTTTATTATTTACTTTATTATTTGCTTTATTATTTGCTTTATTATTTTTTTTTTTTGAAGAAACAACTTCTACTTCTAATCTTTTAATAGAAATAGGTTTTAACTTACGAGCAGTTTGCCTATTTGTATGTGTACGTTGACCTCTTACTGGTAATCCTCTAAACAAACGCAATCCTACAATACGTCTATTTTCAAAAAAAAAAATTAAACGTTGATAAATAATATTTTTTAATCTTTCATCAACTATATAATAAAACTTTAATATAACAACAATAGCTTCATAAATATAACTATTTATCAAATTAATATTAAAACTTAAACCTAAACCTAATATATCACAAATATATGATGATTTTTGAAAACCTACACCATAAATAGAAGTTAAAGAATCTCGTAATCTACAATTATAAGATAAAGTTGTATCCCTAAATTTAAACATTTTTTTTATTTACGTTTTTTAAAAAATAATATTTTTCTTGAAATAATAAAACTATTATTTCTTTCATAAAAATCTAATTTTTTTAACATTAATAAATGAGAAAAAATATCATTTAATTTAACTAAATTATGTGAAAAAACTATTAAATTTCTGCGACGATGTTTAAAAAAAATATCTTTAGATATATGAAAATAAAAATAATGATTATATGCAAAAAAAAATCTATATAATTTTTTTGTAATTTTTTTTATTCTATAACCTAAACCTCTTAAACGTAATTTAAAAAAATAAAATCTAAAAAATTTATTATAAAAAAAAATAAAATTATTTACAAACATTAAAAAATAATTTCTATTAATAAATAAAAAAGACTTTTCTTTAATAAAAAAATAAGAAGATGCATAAAATTTTAAACAACCTAAAAAATTTTTAAAAAAAATAATATTATTATTTTTAAAAAAATAATAACTAAAGTTTAACATCAAAAAATTTTTTTTTTTACTTTTCATTTAAAAATTTATTTTTAATAAAACTACACCTCCCTGACATTCTTTAAAACAATTTATATCTAACATATAACCTTTACTTGTAGAAAGAATTAAAACACTTCCAGTATGTAATTCCTTTAATTTATATAATTTCAACATATCTACATATATTCTCTTACTTGGTTTTGAAATAACCTTTAAATTACTAAAAGCACAACGACTTCTACTATATTTCATTAAAACTTCAATTTCATATGTATCTAAAACAAAATAACCTCTAATTATTCCAATTTCTTCAAATATTCTTAATAAATTAAAAACAATATTTGATGGTTTAATTCGTATTGTTTTTAAATGTTTACGTTTTGCAACATTTAATCTCGCAATAAAATCTGATAATATATAATTAGACATAACTTATCACGATGAACGTTTTACTCCATTAAATAAACCTTGGTCAGCAAATTTTCTAAAAGACATTCTAGATAATTTAAATTCTCTTAAAATTCAATGTGATCTTCCAGTTTCTCTACAAATATTTACTAAACGAGTTCTACTGGAATCTAAATGAAAATTTTTTATAAATTTATAATGAAATAATAATTTTATTTTCTTATTTAATTTATTGTTACTTAATTGATACTTAAACATTATTAATTTAAATTCATTTTTAAACACAAAATTTCTTTTTTTTATATCTTTCTTTATACTATTTTTACCCATTAAATTTTTAAACAATTTAAATAAAAATTTATATTTAATTTATTATTCATTTTTACTAATAAATATAATTTATCATGAACTGAATTTAAATATAAATTACTTGATAATCTAAAATTTGTAAATGCACTAAAATCTTTAAAAGAATATAATTTTAAATTTTTTTTTTGTGAATGTATAATCTTAGATCCTTTTTGCATAATTGGTGTTAATGTTTCATTAATAAAATTAAAAAATATATATATTTTTTTTAATTCTATTGAAAATAAACATCTAAAATATTTTATACCTCTTTCCAATATTGAATCTAAATTTAATATCTTTGCTTTATTATTTGTAATTAATCATAATAAAATTAAATGATTAAATAATTTTAAAAAATCTAAATCTTCCTCTTTTATTTTTTTAAATCAAAAAAATATTTTTAAATATGGTTTTATATTTATTAAATATTTATTACTAATATTTTGTTTATTACTAATAACCTTATTTACTGTATACTTAAAATAAAATTCATAATTAATTTCTTTTCTATCAAAAAACAACATTAAACTATTCATTCACAAACTTGACCTATACCAGGATATTTATTTATAACCTCAATAGGTATACCTTGTACCACCTTACTACCTAATGGTATTTTATTTCTATCTACTAAAATAATAGCATTTCTATTTCACGCTATATATGTACAATTTCTACGTTTATATCATGATTTTACTTGTACAATAATACCTTTATGTACAGAACCTCTCCTAAATCTTCATAACTGTTTTTCATTTTGCATATTTTTTGCTTTTAAATTTCTTGCAACAATTGAAACTCATACAAAATCTCCTAAATTTGCTTTTCGCCTATGTCTACTTCCAACCACTTGAAATACTTTTACTAGTTTTACTCCAGTATTATCTATACACTCTACTACACTATTTTTTCTTATCATTTTTACTTATTTTTACTTATTTTTACTTATTTTTACTTAACGTCTATTATCTACTTCCAACCACTTTAAGAATATTTTTTATTTTAATAACCTGAGAAGAGAATTGAACTCTTATCCCACGACTTGCAATCGCGTGCATTACCAGTTATGCTACTCAGTGTTATATCAAAAAGGTGGCGATGAGTTGAATCGAACAACCGCTGACATAGCTTTTCAGGCTACCGCTCTTCCACTGAGCTACATCGCCGCCTTTTTTCGACCCGACAGGAATTGAACCTGTATTTTCAGTTCCGCAGACTAACGTTTTCCCTTTTTAAACTACGGATCTTAAGCGAGAGATGGGATTCGAACCCATGTCTTTACAGCCACAATGTATTATTTTACCTATTAAACTACTCCCAATTTATTTTTTTTTTATACGCCCCGTATAGGATTCGAACCTATAATCTTCCGGTTAACAGCCGGACGCTTCACCCATTAAGCTAACGAGGCGTATTAGGTCCTACGGGAATCGAACCCGTGTCTTCACAGTGAAAGTGTGATATTCTACCACTAAACTAAGGACCTTTTTATTGCCCTAAAAAAAATAAATTTAACCCTAAACATTATCTAAATCTTAAATGAACAATCATTTTACATTATTTATTCTGGAAATGTTAACCGGACAGGATTAAGTATCATTAGAAGAAGAAACGCTTAATCTTAATTCTTCTTATCTTTATATTTATATTTATAATATATATTTATAAATCTTAGCACTAATACAAACTTAACAAACACGTTAGTGCTATAAAAACATCTAAAAAGAAAAAGAGAAAAGAAAACACCTTTTTTTTTCTTTTTGCAACACAACCTATTAATTTTTATTATTAATCATCAACTATTATACGTTCTTATATACTTTTTCTCAAACATATAAAGTAAAAAAAATTTAAATTAAAAAAAGCTTATAATATATATATTTTAAATTATTTTATTATTTTTTTCTATTATTATTTAGATTATTTATTTTTCTTTTATTTTTTCTATTATTATTTAGATTATTTTATTTTTATTTTATTTTTATTTTATTTTTATTTTATTTTATTTTTATTTTATTTTTATTTTATTTTTATTTTATTTTTATTTTATTTTATTTTTATTTTATTTTATTTTTATTTTATTTATTTCTCTTTTAAACAAAGTAATATTTAACTTATTTATATTATTATTCATTCTTTAAAAAAAAAAATAGAAAAAAAAGATAAATAATATATAGTAAAAAAATATAAAAAACATATTAATATCATAAGCTTAAAATATACACACACGGTGGGATTTGAACCCACAAGTCACTAGGACAACGGTTTTCAAAACCGCCGCATTAACCATTCTGCCACGTGTGTGTATTCGGCCTGAATGGAGTTGAACCATTACCTTACGCTTATCAGACGTACGCTCTTACCACATGAGCTACAGGCCAGTACCGGGCATGGGACTCGAACCCATACCAATGGCGCGACAGACCATTATCCTACCGATTAGACTAGCCCGGTTATTTTCTTTTTAATTAGATGTGACTAATAAACAATAAAAAAACAAAAAAATAAAAGTATTAATTAATAAATAATTTTAACAATTTTTGTTAAAACTGGTAATTTATCACTAACTAACTTTAATCCATATTTTAAATCATCAAAAGATAAATTTCCAATTTCAATTATAATACATCCTTTTCTTAACGCACATTCTCAATGATTACGTTCTCCTTTACCTTTTCCCATTCTAACTTCTAATGGTTTTTTAGTTACTGGGGTTATTAAAGAAATATTATATTTTAAGGAAATATGTTTTTTATATAATTTTTTTAACAAACGTGTTATAGAATTTAAATGTTTTATACTAATCTTACAATTTTCTAATACTTTTAATCCATATTCAAAAAAATTAACATTTAAAAAATTTTTAGCTTTTTCAATTTTTTTTAATTTTATCCTAAAAACTCTACCATATTTAAAAGTCTTTGGAAATTCTTTCATTAAAATAATCTATAACCATAATTATAACTATAACCTTTATTTTTATATAATCAAACTTTTAAAGTACAAGCACTATAACGTAATGCTAAAGTATGAAAACCATAATCAACATGAACACGCATAGAAGAAACGGAATTAGCCCCTTTAGCAAATCATAAAGATGCAGCTTTTTGCTTTCTTGTAAAACGACCAACAAAATGAAATTTATATCCATATAACAAACTTCTTGATCCACCTTCTAATACACGTAAACGTTTAAATTTATCCTTTAATGGTATTTCTTCTAATTCATATTTTTTTGGTTTTTTTTTAACAAATTGTTTTTCTACATTATTTATATCCAGATTTAAAATATTCTTTATATAAGTTTTATATAAATCTACTTCAAAAAAAAAAGGTTTAAATCTTGTTGAATATTGAGTTAAAAAATTAAAAAAAAGAAGATTATTATAACCACGTAAAAAATTATTTTTGTTATAAGTATAAATAAATCTACTAAAAATTAATTTATTATAAAAAAAAAAACTTTTATTTTTTTTTCAATTAATTATTAAACTAATATTAATAATAATATTATTATTAACATTATAATAAACTTTTTTATCAAATATAAAAAAACAATTAATAATTTCTTTTAAATTTATAAATATTAAATTATCTATAATAGACATTTTATCATTTTTAAATATTATTTTTAAATTTGTAAATTTGTATCTACCGCCTATTATATAACTTTTTCTATTTTTCTTTCTAAATCAATTTCTAACTCCTTTTCATATTAATTGTAATGGTCTTAAATCATCATCACTATCAAAATATGGTTTAACTCTATAAACTAATTTATAATCACGAGTATATTTACGTAACAATTTATATTTTAAAGTTTGTCTTTTTCTTACCCAAAAATTAAATTTAAGAAACATTCTTAAAATCTTTATATTTAAAAATTTATTTAATTTAATATCATAAAAAGACTCAATATATTCATTGTTTAAAAATAAAATACCATAAAATAAATCTTTTAAATTTAATAAACGAGTTATAAAAAAAAAATATAATTTTAATTTATAACTTAATTTTTTTTTTATAGTTATTGTATAATTTCTACATAATTTATGTATATGTTTATTTTTCCTTATTAAATTTCTTTTAAAAAAAACATATTTTATGTTTTTTTTTAAAAAAATATTTTTTAAAAAATTAAAATATTTAAGTTTAAATAAATTTGCTTTATAAAATTTTTTAACTTGTAATTTTTTATAAAATAAATCTTTTATTTCAATTTTTATTTTCAATAATTTTATAAATTTTTTTAATCTTATAAAATTAAAAATTGAAAATTTTTTATACATAGGTTTTTTTAACAAATTTTTTAATTTTTTTAAAATCTTTAAACGATGTAAATTCATTTTAACAAAATCAGCATTTATTAAATGAAAATATATTCTATCTTTTAATACAGATTTATAACGTTGTAAATACAATTCTCAACTTTTCTTTTTAAAATCCCTTATTGGACGTCAACGTTTAGCTAACATTATTTTTAATAATGTCCTTTTTATGGGTATCATTGTATCTCGATAATCAAATTTATAACGTAAACATGTAATAATATATCTAGATAAAAATGAAGCATTTAAATGTCTATTATCTAAAAGATAAACTTTAATTTTTGAATTAACATTTATATATAATAAAATTAATTCATATAATTTACTTAAATGACTTCAATAAGGTTTAAAAACAAAATACATACGAAAAAAACGATAACAAAACTTATAAGTTAATCTATTAAATAAACCTACAGGATATATAGGTACATATTTTAAAATCTTATCAATATAAGCAAAAAAAAAATAAAATATTTTATGAGATTTTAATACTTTATAACCACTATTAACTAAACTAAAATCTGAAGATAAAAATGATTTTTTAACTTTAGGCATTATATAATGTTTATATAACATATTTAAAATAGTAACACCCATCTTATTATAAGAATTATCTTCTGTTGCAGTTATTGGAAATCTTCAAACAAATAAATCTTCTCTTGCAACTCAATAACGACCATACTTTCTTCGCAAACCTTCCATTTTCTTTAAATGACGTTCTTTAACACGTCATTTAAGACTATCTAAACTTAAATCTTCAAACTCGAAATTCATTGCTTGACATAATAAAAATCAACGTTGATAAAAAAATTGCAAATCAAGTAATTGTTTTTTTGTTCAATATTTAATAAATTTTGATTTTCTAAATCAACCATATTTATGATTTTTTGCAAAACGATAATATTGATAAGGATCATTTCCATCATAAACAAATAAACTAATTTTAAATTTATTACCAATATAATAATATGTTGCATGACTATAAACTCAATGTGATCATTGACTTGGATAACATCTTAATAAAACATATTGCAACAATAATTTAATTTCTAATGATTTATGTACAAACACAGGATAATGCATACGGTGCAAATATCACGCATCAGTTCATGCTTTAACATGACCTATTCTAAAAGCAGTAGGATTAATAACTAAACCCATAAATTTTATTAAACTTTTTTTTTTTGACGTTGTTTTCCTTTATGTTTCGGAGTTCTTCGAGAAACTGCATATTCCCCAAGTTTATAACCAAAAAATCTACTTTTTAAATGTAAAATAATAAACCCAAATCCATTATAAATACCAATTGTTTTATTTGTTTGAGCCAAACGTTTATTTAAAATAGAAGATCTTTTTCAAAAATATAAATTTGATACTATGACAGTCTCATAAGGAATAACCCTTTGTGCTAAAACATCAGAATAAACAATATGTTTACGTGATTTTATTGATTTTGCTCATAATGATCTATGAATAAAAGGTAATTTATATAATGATCTAGACATTATTTTTTTTTAAAAATTTTAAACAACTTTTTTTTATTATAAAACAATTTCGTTCTTTTTGTTGGCACTTTAGTTAATTTACCTCAAGGAGTACGTTGCGCTTTTTTAGGAGAACCTCGTCCTTCACCCCCACCATGCGGATGATCACATGGATTTTTTGCAATTCCACGAACAGTTGGTTTAAAACCTAATTGTCTCATTTTACCAGCTTTTTTTATTCTAGTTATATAATGCTCTTCATTTGAAACGTTACCTAAAACTCCTATACAAAAATTAGATAATCTTAACAATCATTTAGAATTCATTTTCAAAAAAGTATAATTTTTATCTTTACTTATTATAAAACTACTTGTACCAGCTGCTCGTGAAATAATAGCTTTACTTCCTGGAAATAATTCAATATGATGTACTGTACTACCTGTAGAAGCATTTAACAAGAATAAAGATGAACCTAACCTAGGGGGGTTAGAAAAACCGCCTACTAACGTTTTTCCAATTTCCTTAAAAATAGAAGATAAAAGAATATAACTAAATAAACCATTTTCATAACAAATTAAGCCAACAAATCCAGTTCTATTAATGTCTTTTTCAATTGATAATAATAAGCTATTAGAAATAGAATTACGTTTAAAATCAATTAAACGTAATTTAACTTTTAAACCACCACTTTGAGTAAAAATAGTTTTTCTACCAAAAAAATTTCTACCTGCACATCTAGAAAATCCAATTATTAATTGTTTTTTTACTTTATTAATTAAAAAATTATGCATATAAATTTTTATTTATTTTATTCTAAGACATTAACAATAACTCCTGCTCCAATTGTTAATTTACCTTCACGCATAACAAAACGTAAACCAACATTAATTATAGCTTTTTCCATTAAAACTACTTTAATATTTAAATGTTCACCTGGCATACCTAAATCAGATTCATTTTCTAAAAAAATTGTACCTGTTACATTTGAAACTCTAAAAAAAAATTGAGGTTTATAACCTGTTTTAAACGGTTTACTACGACCACCTTCTTTATGTGATAATATATATATTCTTGCTGTAAAACTATTATAACTCTTCATAGTACTTGGAGTTGCCAACATAAAACCTTTTTTTACTTCTCTATTTGGAATATTTTTTAATAAAACTCCAATATTATCACCAATTAATGCATCTAGTAAAATCTTTCTATGCATTTCTAAACCCATACAAACAGTTTTATAAACAATTTTTGGACCAATTAATTCTAACTCATCACCAACTTTAATTTGTCCTTTTTCAACTTTTCCTGTAACAACAGTACCTCGTCCTTGTGCAACAAGTATATTTTCAACTGGCATAACAAAAGTAGAATTAATTAAATCACGTTCAGGCATTTTAATAAAAGTATCACATGCTTTCATTAATTCTAAAATTATTTTAGAATAATCTTTATCACCTTCTAACGCTTTTCTTGCAGATCCTCTAATTACAGGAGTTTCTGCCGAAAATCCATAACTTTCAATTAATTCTCGTATTTCTAATTCAATTAAATCAACCATTGAACTATCTTTTACTGCATCAATTTTATTTAAAAAAACAACTAAATATGGAATACCAATTTCTTTAGCTAAAATAACATGTTCTCTTGTTTGAACTTGAACACCATCTGTTGCTGAAACAACCAAAATAACACCTTCCATTTGATTTGCTCCTGTAATCATATTTTTTATATAATCTTGATGACCTGGACAATCAATATGACTATAATGTCTTAAATCAGTCTCATATTCTATATGAGCTGTATTAATTGTAATCCCTCTAGCTCGTTCTTCTGGATGATTATCTATATCTCCATAATCTTTAAACTTAGTATTACCAAAATTAGATAAAACTTTTGTTATTGCTGCCGTTAATGTTGTTTTACCATGATCAACATGACCTATTGTACCAATTGTACAATGAGGTTTTATTCTCACAAATTTTTCTTTTTCAATTTTTTTTGCCATATTTTATAAAATAAAAAATAAAAAATCATAATAAATTAATTTATTTAACTCAAGATTAACATTATTTATTATAGAATATTCAATAGGTAAATAATTTGTTCTTGAATCAACAAAAAATAATTTTAAATTTAATCTATTTATAAAAAGATTTATTTGAAATTGTTTTAATAAATTTTTAGAAATATTTTTATAAAAAATATTCATTGTTTTAGAAACAACTTTTAATGCAAATACACTATATCTAAAATAATCTAAATAAACTTTATTATAACCTAAAACTAATTTACGTAAAGATATTAATAATTTATACAAACTAAAAAAATTTAAATATATATTTTTAGTTAAACTTCATAAATAATGATAAAAAAAATAACGACTTTTTTTATATATTAAAAAAAATAATAAAAATATAGCAAAAGTTATTAATACATCAACACTTGAATTACCAAAAAAAGAAAAAAAAATTGTTCTAAATATAAGATAAAAACTAGCCAATAAACTCAAAAAAAAAAATAATTTTCCTTTTACAGGTTTCATTCTATTATTTAAAAATTTTATTGATAAATTTTATTCCATTTTCATAACTATTTAAAAGATTCAATAAATAAACATCTTTTACACTTTTAAATTTAAATAAATATAAACCAATCATAATAAAATTTGTACTTCTATATTTAAACTTATTTAAATTTATTAAAGTTATAAAATTAATAAAATAGTCTGTTTTTATAGTATTAGAAACAGAATAAGTTAAACGAATAACTTCTATATCATTTCGAGCAGTATGTAATAAATAATTTGCATATCTAAATATATTAAAATGTTGAAATACCATTATACTTAACATATAAAGAAATAATAATAAACCAAATACTGAAATTAATGCACCTATAGACGCAATAAAATTTCATGCTAAATACACATCAGCATAATCAGGAATACGTCTTGGCATACCGGCAAGGCCTAAAAAATGCATTGGAAAAAAAGTAATATTAACACCAACAAATGTTAATCAAAAATGATAACGTGCTAAATATCTAGGATAATAAATTCCATAAAATAAACCAACTCAATGATAAAATCCAGCAAAAATACCAAAAACAGCTCCCATTGATAAAACATAATGAAAATGTGCTACAACAAAATATGTATCATGCATAGCCAAATCAATACCACTATTTGACAATATTATACCTGTTAAACCTCCTATTGTAAATAAAAATAAAAAACCTAATGTAAAATACATTGGAATACTCATTTCAATAACACCACCAAAAATTGTAGCAAATCAACTAAATATTTTAACTCCAGTAGGGACAGCAATAATCATTGTTGCAGCAGTAAAATAAGCACGAGTATCAAGATCCATACCTACAGTATACATATGATGTGCTCATACAATAAATCCTAATATACCAATTGAACACATAGCATAAACCATACTTATATAACCAAATACAACTCTACCTGAATAATCTGATACTAAATGACTCACAACTCCAAAAGCTGGTAAAATTAAAATATAAACTTCTGGATGACCAAAAAATCAAAATAAATGTTGATATAATATAGGATCACCACCCCCTGCTGCAGAATAAAAACTAGTATTAAAATTTCTATCAGTTAATAACATTGTAATTGCAGCAGCTAAAACAGGTAAAGAAAATACTAATAAAAAAGCTGTAATTAACATAGATCAAACAAATAATGGTAAAAAATGCATATTCATACCTGCAACTCTCATATTTAAAATAGTTGTTATAAAATTAATTGCTCCTAATAAAGAAGCAACACCGGCTAAATGTGAACTAAAAATAGCTAAATCAACTCCATCACCTTCAAAAGTAGACAAAGGTGGATAAATTGTTCAACCAGTACCAACTCCTCCATCAATCATTGTTGAACTAACTAATAAAAACAAAGAAGGAGGCATTAATCAAAAACTTAAATTATTTAATCTAGGAAAAGCCATATCAGGAGCTCCTATTAATATAGGAATTAATCAATTACCAAATCCACTTATTAAAATTGGCATAACCATAAAAAAAATCATTAATAAACCATGAGCTGTTATAACAACATTATAAAACTGATAATCACCAGAAAAAAATGGTGAACCTGGAAAAGCTAATTCTAAACGAATAAAGACAGAAAATAAAGAACCAACTATACCTGCTATTAAACCATATATAATATATAAGGTACCTATATCTTTATGATTAGTAGAAAAAAATCATCTATTAATAAAATTAGTTATTTGATTCATCATTACTTAAATAAACTTTAAATAAATTTAAAATAAAAACTACTAAATCTTCTGACAACTCTAATCGACCAACTTCATTTAAAACATCAAAAATATGATTATCTTGTAAAAAAAAAAGAATTTTTCTTTCAAATATACCAATTAAACTAACATTAACATCTGTAAAAAAACCATTTAAACCACCAAATAATAAAATAATTTGTGCAATCATATTAACTGGATTATTATTAGGTTGATTTAATAATTGAACTAAACGTCTACCTTTTTCTAATAAAAATAAACTTGACTCATCTAAAGAAAGACCTAATCTAGCAAATTCTTCCATTTCTCTATATTGAGCTAACTCTAATTTTAAAGAACCAGCTAAACCTTTTATAACTTTATTTTGCGCAGAAGAACCAACACGACTAACAGAAATACCAGGACTAATTGCAGGACGAATACCTCTATTAAATAAACTAGCTTCTAAAAAAATTTGTCCATCCGTAATTGAAATAACATTTGTAGGAATATAAGCTGAAACATCACCTTGAATTGTTTCAATAATAGGTAATGCAGTTAAAGAACCACCTTCAACTATAATACCATTATCATTTATATCACGTAATTTAGCTGCTCTTTCCAATAAACGTGAATGTACATAAAAAATATCACCAGGATAACCTTCTCGACCTGGAGGACGTCTTAATAATAATGACATTTGTCTATAAGCTACAGCATGTTTACTTAAATCATCATAAATTATTAAAACTTTTCTACCACTATCTCTAAAATATTCACCAACAGCACAACCAGCATAAGGGGCTAAATATTGTAATGCTGCAGAATCAGAAGCACCTGCAGCAACAATAACAGTATAATCTAAACAATCTTTTTCTGTTAAAGTTTTTACAACTCTAGCAATTGAAGATTTTTTTTGTCCAATAGAAACATAAATACAAATAATATCAGTACCTCTTTGATTTAAAATTGTATCAATTGCAATTGATGTTTTACCAGTTTTTTTATCTCCAATTATTAATTCACGTTGACCACAACCTATAGGAATCATACTATCAATAAATTTTATACCTGTTTCTAATGGTTCACGAACAGGTTTTCTATCAATAATAGAAGGAGCATTCTGTTCAATATTAACATATATATCAGATTCAACTTCTCCTTTACCATCTAAAGCTTCACCAACTGGATTTATAACACGGCCTAAAACACCATAACCAGCTTTAATAGTAGCTTGTTTAAAAGTTCTAACAACTAAAGTATTAGCTGTTATTACTGATGCATCACCTAAAACCGTAATGCCAGCTACACCTTCGTTATCTAAATAATTAACAATTCCAAACAACTTACTATTTACTTGAAAACTAACCATTTCTGACATTCTAACACTTAATAAACCTTTTGCATAAACAATATCATCACTAACTTTAAAAACAACACCTTTATTGTCTAAATCTTCTTGACCTTCTTCAATAATACTATAAAGTTTTTTCTGACTTATAATTTTATTGTTTTTTTTTACTATTATTGGAAAATTTTTAAAAAATTTAATAAGTTGTAATAAATTAAATATCTTTACAATTATATTTACAAATATTTCATAAAAACGTTTTACTATATTTAATACATACATTGTATTTAATATTTCTTTTCATAATGATTGCTCTAATAAAACACGACTTCTTAAACTTCTATAATAAATAGGAACTACTCAACATAATATAAATCCATATCATACTAAAAACAAACTGACAACTCATACCAATGTAGGTAAAAAATGAATACGATCTACTTGAGACATTTAAATAAAAAATAATCAAATAATTCTTAAAATCTATTAATAAAAAATCCAAAAAATAAAATAATTAAAATAAAATAATTAAAATAAATAAGAATTTCAAAAATAAAAAATAAAAAAATAAAAAAAAATATAACTAAAAAAAAATAATAATACAAAATTCCACTATTTAAATTTTTAATAATATTATTAACTCGATTAAAAAATAAAGAAACATAAAACACTAAAAATAATTCAAAAAAACCTTTTTCAATATATTTATAAATATATAAATACGAAACTTTTAATAGATTAAAAAAAAAAAAATCTACAATTAATAAATCAAAAAAAAAAGCACGAGAAAAAAATTTATATAAAAGAATTAATTTATAATTTGAAAAAAAATAAACAAAAATTTTATCAAAAAAAACTAAAAATAAAAAAAATATAAAAATACCTAATAAACAAATAATTAAAGGTATATATTTAACAAAAAATAAATTAAACTCTGCATCAAATAAACTAAAATTATTAAAAAAAACATAAATAGAATTTCCATAAAATGAACTACCAATACCAATAAAAGCTTCACTAAACATATAACCAATAAATACACTAAAAAAAAATAATAAAAACATAGGAAATCACATATAAAAATTAGGTTCATGTATTAAATATAAATTTGCTCTATAAAAATTTGCAGGTGACAAAAATACTCAATAAATTAATCTAGTTGAATAAAATGCTGTAAAAAATGCCGCAAAAATACCTAATAAATATAAAAAAAATCCATCTAAATTAAATCTTGCATATGTAAATTCCAAAATCATATCTTTCGAATAAAAACCTGTTAAAAAAGGAATAGCTAATAATGATAAAGAACCAACCATTACCATAACATAAGTAAATGGAAGTAAATTTACTAATCCTCCCATACGTCTAAAATCTTGTTCATCAGACATTGCATGAATAATAGATCCCATACTTAAAAATAATAGTGCTTTAAAAAATGCATGATTAAATAAATGAAACAAACCTACACTATAATTTGACATACCACAACTAAAAAACATATAACCTAATTGACTACATGTCGAATAAGCAACAATTTTTTTTATATCAAATTGAAATGCACCTATTATAGAAGAAAAAAAACAAGTTAAACCTCCTACTAAACCCATAAAAACTAAAACATTATTTGCATATTCAAATAAAAATGAACAACGTATGACTAAAAAAACCCCTGCTGTAACCATTGTTGCTGCATGAATTAAAGCTGAAACAGGTGTTGGTCCTTCCATTGCATCGGGTAATCATATATGTAAACCTAATTGAGCTGATTTACCCATAGCACCTAAAAAAAGAAAAAAACAAATTAAATTTATAACATCAAAATAAAATCCTAAAAAAAAAAATTTCATATTTAATACATAAGGAACTAACGCAAAAATAACCGAATATTTTAAAGTTCCAAAAAAAAAAAATAATATAGATAATCCAACTAATAAAGATAAATCACCTATTCTATTTACTAACATTGCTTTTATCGCAGCTTTATTTGCTAAAAATCTTGTATATCAAAAACTAATTAATAAATAAGAAGATAATCCAACACCTTCTCAACCTATAAACATCTGTAAAAAATTATCTGAAGTAACTAATAATAACATAAAAAAAGTAAACAAAGATAAATATGCCATATAACGTATAAATCCAATATCATTCCTCATATATTCTATTGAATATAAATGAACTAAACTTGAAACTAAACAAACTATAAATAACATTACAACTGTAACTGTATCAAAAAAAAAAGAAATATCAATAACAAAATAACCCATATCAATTCATTTATATAAATAAATTATACAATTTGAATTACTTAATGACACTTCAAAATTAATTAATAATGACAAAAATAAACTCAAAAATAATCCACCAACTGTTAATAAACATGATCCCATACGACCAATTCATCTGCCAACAATTAAGGTTGTTAAACTAGTAACTAATGATAAAAAAACAATTAATAAATACATATAAACTTAAGGATAAAAATATTCAGCTCCTGCTTGTAAATCTAAATCTATTGGATAAACCAAATCGCTTAATTTAGGAAATCTTCAGAAGAATACAAACATAAAATTAAAATTTGCAAATAAATAATTTGGAACTTTATAAAAAATATTATTATATTCTAATCTTCTTAATAAATCTTCAGAAAATAAATCTTTATAATCAAAACTTACTTGAAATAAATCACCAGGTTTTAAAATATAATTATAATGATAACGAACTAAACCATCAACAGTAAATAAACCTTTTTCAATAACATATCTAATCAAAAAAATATTAGTAATAAAGGTTGATCGATAAGCCATCATAAAAATTCGACCTTCTAACATAGTAAAATAATTACCATAATAATACCCAGCTTTTCTATTAGCTAATCTCATATATTTACGTAAAGTTTTAAATGTTAAAACCAAATAAAAATTACGTAAATATCTACGATCAATAAAATTTTCTTTAAAACGTTTTGCTCTACGAAATCTTCTACGTCTTTTATATGTAAAAACAAATTCACGTCTATAATATCAATATCTAGCTTTACCTTCAGCCTTAATCACACGCATAAAATTAACCGCTTTACTTACTTTAAAATATGAATAATGATAACCTCACAAATCAACTAAAGTTTTTTTATAAAACTTATGTCTATTACGTACAATACATCCCATTTTTTAAAAAAAAACATTTTATTTATTTTTTTTTTTATTTTTTTTCATTTTTCTAATTTTATCAGCAATACTAAATTTACCTTTATAATTATTAAAAATATCTAAATCAATATCAAAAATAGAATCTCTATTTTTCTTCTCTACTTTCTTAAACTGTTCTATATCAGTATCTTTATCAAGAATTAAATGAGGTTGTTTATTAAAATAATTAAAATAATTATAAACAACTAAAGAACCATTAACAATAATAGAAAAAAAAAATATACTTAAAACAAAATATACTAAATCTAAAATAATAAAAAAAAATACAGATGCTTTTGATTTTCATCAACCAACAATATAAATATTTCAATAAAGAAAACTTAAATTATCATATCGATAAGTATCATTAGCCATCAAAACAAAATATCATGAAAATTCTTTTTTTGAATTTAAAAATTTTCCATATTTTCCTGTTCAAAACGAATATCTATCAATTCAATCTAAATCATAAGCAAACCCTCTAATAACTAATTCCATCCCATTTCTTCAATAAAGTCAAGTCAAACGCTCAAGTGCAATAATTTTATGTGTAACAACCCAATCTGCATCTAAAACAGACAAAACATGACTTACTATAAAATATAAAGCAGATGCTATAAAATTATGTGGCTCAGTATGTCCTTTAAATTGAAGAAAATCTTGAAAAAAAAAAACTATCATAATTAAAGGTAAAAAAAAACCTAAAAATGTTCAAGCTGTTATAGGACGTAACATTAACTCTTCATCATAAGATAAATAAGTAATATTTGTATCAGGATCTACATCATTTTTTTTAAAAACTTTATCTAAAATTCCAAATATATGTTGTTCCGTAGCAACTCTACCTACCTCTTCATATTTATATAATTCATTATATTTAACACCAACAACAGCATCATCAACTGATAAATCAATAGTGTTTTTAACAATATCAGAATCTACATGAGTTACTATTCGATGAACTGGTTTAAATGAATTAAAGAAACCAAAATCTAAAAAATTTATTCCACTGATTCCATTTAATTCTCTTAAATAATTTAAATATAATTCAATTTTAGCTACTCAATCATGATATCCAACATGAGCATAAATACCAAAAATATCATTACTTGGATCTTCATAAACTAATTCTGTATTTTCACGACTTAAAGCAACTCTTGATAAAATACGATTTTTTTCTTTTGAATAATTTCCAGAATACCCATTTTCTAAAACTAATGCATCATATACATCAGGATCAAAAAATTGAAGTTCAAACAAATCATAATGCATAGTAACTTGATTCATTTCGAAAAAACTATATGCTTTAAATAATGATTTTTTTAATTTAAAATAAAATTTTCTAGATTGTTCATTTGCATTAAGAAGACGAACAAATTCAAAATTCCTAGTATAAAATAATTGCGGTGTAGCAAGATATAATCAATAATAATCTAATTTACTATAATCTTTAACTAATTCTTTTATTAAATTTAAATTTTTTTTTTTAATTGATGGAATAAAAAAATCATAAAAATTAAATACAATTTTTTTATATTTATCTTTAAAAATATAACCCTCATAAAAAATTGACTCTACATCTTTTATTAATGATACATAACGTTGAACATAATAACGTTTATATAATAAAAACTTATTATAACTTAATATATGATCAAAATTATTTGATTTTTTATCATTATGAACAAAATATTGCATAAATTTATTATAAATAAAAAAACCAAGTCTAATATCATCTTCTCCAAAAACTTCTTTATATAAATCATCAGAAAAATGCTTATCAATATAAAATTCAAAACTTTTTAATCAACGAATATTATACAATCAATAAAATTCTATATGACCTAATAAATGCTGATTTTTTTTTTGAAAACGTTCTCATTCAAAAAAAGGACTCATATAAACATGAACATTACTTTTAAAAAAACCTCTTATTTTATAAAAAATTAAACCAAAAAAAAATACTAGTGAAATATAATGTAAATATATAGAAGAAATTGAAAATAATAATAAATTCAAAGAATTTGATCTAAATTTATTAGAAATTAAAAAAGATTTTATAAAACCTTTTTTTGAATAAAATAAAAACTCTCTAAATATAATATCAAAATTATTAGTATAACGTACAAAAACACCATGATTTCTAACAAATTTATTTCGTTTAAATCAATAACCTAAACGTCCTCTAGTTTGATATTTAAAATGTTTATTAAGTAATTTACCATATTCATCTACTTCTAAATTTAATGTTATAAACTTATCAACTCATTCTGAAACAAATAAATGAAATCTTGGTATATAGTTTATTGAAAATAAAAAATAATTATAAATATAACTAAATCCAAAAAAATTAGAAACAAAATTAAGACTTTTAAATATAAAATAAAAAAAATTTACTATAGATAAATAAAAAATATCTAAACAAACTCTAAAAAAATTAAATATATCAACAGAAATAATAAATCTTGCACTACGATAAACTCAAAAATAATTTAAAAAATCATAAGTAACAAAATAAAATCTCATTAACTTACTATAACTATATAAAAAATAATAAAAATAATAATAAATAAAATAATAAAAATAATAATTAAGAAAATAATAAATATTAAATCAAAACTTAAAAAATTTTAAAAAAAAATTAAATAATAGAGTATTACTAGTATTATATAAAACAGCAAAAATTAAATAATTATAGGAATATTTAAAAAATCAATAAAATGGAACAAATATTTTTGTTATAAATACATAATATCTATAATAATAATAAAAAGAAAACTTTACAGGTAAAAGATAAAAATAAATATCAGACATAAAATAACGTGCTGGATGACCCATGATTCAATAAAAACCACCCATGAAAAGATAAATCTCTCATGGAAATGAACCTGGAAATAATCATCTACAAAATTTATATAAAAGTGACAATGGTCCTGATTTTAAATATCTAAAATATGTTGTAATAAAAAAATCTCAATATTGAGTATTATAATAAAATTTACGTTTTCCCAATCCTGAATGAATTCAATCAACCAAAAAACGTCCTCAACCTTTTTTTAATCTTAATTCAAGATAATTTCAATAACCATTATAAAATTTTATAAATTTTTTTGGACGAAAATAACGAATATTTCAATTATCTAAAACTTCATTAAAATAAATAAATTTATTATATACAAATAATTGATTTATACATTTATAAATAAAATTAATTAAATAATCTGACAACAATAAATCTTTTACATAAGGAATTGAAATAAGAATAAAAAAAAATAAAATTATTAAAAAAAAATTAAAAAAAAAATGTAAAATTAACTTTACAATAGAATACAATATATTATATTCTATTAAATAAAATTTTAATATATAATAACGATATCAAAATTTATAACTAAAATTAAATTTAACATTATTTATAAATACCTCAAAAAAAAAACTTATAAAATTTTCTAAAAATAATCAAATAACCAATTTAAAATTTATAAACAATAAATAAAAAAAATAATAAAATGTAAAAGAAATAATAACCAAAACATCTAAAAAATATTTTCATAATATATATTTTTTTTCTAAATATAAAAAATATATAAATAATCTTTTTTTTAATAAAAAAAACAATAATTTCATACTTCTACCATCAAAATTATTATTTATAAATTTAATCAATATTGAATTAAAATAAAGACAAATACAAAAAAAATAATTTAAATAAATCAAAAAATAATTACTATCAACTAATATTGAAAAAATATAAATATTATAATAATAATAATTATAATATAATTTACAGTAAAACATAACATAATAAAAGTTTAAAACATTACGAGAATCACTTCTCATATGAAGTGGGGATATAAAAAAATTAAAAAATTCAAATAAATTATGCGTTGTTAATCTATTATATGAAAAATCAATATTATAAGCTGTTAAACGTGTAAAAATACGTGGATTTAAAATATAAGATCAATCCGTTTCAGGATAATAATTACCAAAGTATCTAAAATAATAATAATCATAATACTCATTTCTACGTTTTTTTGTTTTATCATGTTGTCTTAACTTATATGCATCAAAAACTAAATTACTAATTAACTCTTTAAAATCTATACCACTAAAATAAATACTTCGATGATTTATTAAACGTTCTATACTAGAAAGAGGGTCATTTTCCTCTGACAAATTTTTATGCATACTAACATTAAAATATCTATTAAAATTATAATTAAACCTAGGATTATGTAACATTCAATATTTAATGTATTTATTTAATCTCAAATAAAAAAAAATATGTATTTCATAAAAAAATCTTTTTAAACTAAAAATTATTTTAAAAGGAATAAAAAAAATAAATAATACTAAATATATATAATTATTATCAGTTTTATAAGATTCAATATTTCCTAAATATTGTTCTTCAATCTTATTTATATATTTTTTTTGGTTTATAATATTCACTAAATACCAAACTGTAAAAGGGACATAAAAACGATTTCTAAAAAATCGCATTATTTTATTATCAACTTGACTTTTACGTCTTATTATTCTCCCCTCTTCTAAAAGTCGTTCCATTTTTAAACTTAATAAAATATCATCTACTAAAATAAAAAAAGTAACACAAAATCCATAAAAACGAACAAAAATTGATAAATAATCATCTAACATAATAATTCTTAATAATTTTTCTTTTGAAAAAAATAAAGCAAAAAAAATACTTAATCAAAAAAAAAATCAATAACTAAAATAAATAAAAAAAAAAGAAGAATAAATAGAAATAGAAAAAGTTTCAGTTTTTATTAACGGTTCGAAAAAAAAAACTTCTTTTCTATAATTCAATAATTTAAATGAAAATATTTCAGTAAAAAAATCTGAAGTTCAATAACCATAATATTTAAAAGGACTAAGTCTAAATGGATTATAAACCATATAAGTAAAATGTACTCATTTTTTAGCATAAATCATATTATTACCAGTTAAAAAATAAGTACTATCTGGATTTAATACAGTTAAAAAAATACCATCTTTATACCATCTTATTGCAAAAGGTAGTAACTCATATTTATAAACTCTTGGTTTATAAAAAACAAATCCTAATTTACGTCATCAAAAATATTTATTAATAGACATATAAAAATCTCTAGGAAAATGATTGTATACTATATCATTAAGTAAAAAACAATCAAGTCTTGGAATTTCTATTCTATACTTATAAAATACTGAATGATCAACATAAAAATTCATTACCAAACTATTTATAAAATCATATTGAGCAAATTTATATAACATTGGTGCTTTCATTCTTGTTGTAGCCCACAATTTTAATCATTTTCTTGGTGTTAGAAAATAATGAGGAATTAATTTAAAAAATATATTCCTTCTACGCAATTGACGTCTTCAAAAAAATTCATGTGCAATTTGTTGTCTTCTTAAAAATTTATTATTAAGAGCTGCATCATAAATATAATAAGTTCTTTTATACACGAAACGATTATTAAGTTTATATAAAGATTCGAAAAAATTAGTATAATCAAAAAAAAAACTATTTAAACGAATTTCATCAAATAAATTACAATCGAAAGTCTCATAAAGAATAATATATTCTGATACAAATATTTTCATTTAATTTACAAATTTTATAAAATGTTTATTTTTATAAAAATAAACATTATAATACATATTTCTATGTTTTAAATTACCTCAATTTATAACTAAAATAATAGAACCAATCATTGAAACTAATAATACTAAAGCTAAACAAATAAAATAGATTACATAATAAGTATATATTATACTACTTATTACAAAAATATTATCTTCTAAATATAAAAATTGAATTCAATCAATAAATCCAAAATTTATATAAACATGAAAAAATTCAACATAAATAAAAAAACATAACTCAAAAAAAAAAAAAAAAATTATAAAACTACCTACTGGTAAATAACGTAAATAATAATTACGTAACTCAACAATTTTTAAATTTAACATCATAATTATAAATAAAAATAAAACTGCAATTGCACCTACATATATTAAAAATATTAATAAAGAAATAAACTCAATTCCCAAAATCATAAAAAGCATTGAAGACAATGCAAACGAAATAATTAACGATAGTAATGATTGAATAGGATTACTAACATATATTACACTTATAGTCATTAAAATACTCAAAATAATTAAAATATTCTCAATAATATTTAACATCTTTTAATAATTAATTTATTCTTTATTATTAAAATAATTTTAAAAAAAAATAAATTCATAAATAATAAAATTAAAAAAAAAATAATAGAAAAGGTTAAAAATAAACAATTAAACACATTAAAAAATTTTATATTAAAATTTAAAAAAAAATTATTATAACAAATACCAACTAAATCTAATTGAAAATTACTAGAATTAAAAAAATATAAATTAAATAAATTATCAAAAAAATTATTTGATTCTACAAAACAAAAAAAAACATTACCTGAAAACATTTTTAAAAACAAAATATCTCCAAATAAATTATAAAATTGTTTACTATGTAAAACCTTACCACTAAAATATTTATATAAATAAACATTTTCTTGAAAAGTTTTAATATTATAAACAAAAAAACTAATATTTTCTATATTATTAAAAAAAAAATTTTTTTTTTTACTAATTTTTAATAACATTTAAATCCATTGATTGTATTGTACCTATAATTTTACGTAATGTAAAATCATCACAATATCCAAATTTAAAGAAAGAAATTAAATAAACATCGTACAAAGTTATTACATTATATTTAAAAGGTCGATAACCCCCTGAACCTTTAACTAAAAAATCTTTATTAAAAGATAATAATCGTAATAATAAAGAAATACTAGGTTCTTGTAAAAAAAAATTATAACTTTTATCATTATATACATTAATTATAACTACTAATAAAAAATAATCTGGTAATTCTTTAGTAAATTCATTATATTCTTTAACAAACTTAACCGTATTTATACCAAAATTACCTAAAATTGTACTTAAAGGCGGTCCAGCTTCAACTTTTCCAGAACGTAAAAAAATACTAAATGTTTTTATAATTTCTTTTTCCATATTTTTTTTTTAATAAATCTTCATATTTCAATAATGTTTTTCTTTTTTTTTCATATTTAAATTTTTTTTTTGCTAATAATTTAAATGATGACCTTTTATATTTTCGCAAATTAATAAAAGAACGACGTCTATTCACATATAATAAATGTTTACCAGATAACGAAGAAGCTAAATGTTGTCTTTTTAATTTCATTAATAAACCTTTTTTAAAAATAGCATCAATTAAATTTCTAGAAACATCATTTATATTTAAACCACGTACATTTGTTTTATTTTTTTGTTTTTTTAAAATTCAACTCAATATTAAAACAAAACGTCTTTTTCCAACAGCTAAAGTAGGAACAGGATAATAAACCTTACCCATTTTTTTTAGTTTAGAAGATAATATAGGTATTAAATTATTTATAGATTTATTTAAATCTATAAATGGATCAGATTTAAACTTTTCTTTAAAATTTATTAAAATATTATTAAATTGTTTAATCGCAAAACTTTTTCTACCACGAGAAATTAAACTACCATAAAACTTATTTAAAAAAAAATTATATTCATTTTTTTTTAAAGCTAAAACAAAATTATATCGACCTGACTTCTTATATTCTTTTAATAACATAAAAAAATTTATGAAACTGATTTAATTAAAGGTCTTGGAGTACCAAATTTAGAACGACGTTTTTTACGAGAATATTCTTCTAATTTATCAAAATCATAAACTCCACGAATTAATGTATAATTTACACCAGGAACATCTGGGGGACTGCCTCCTTCAACTAAAACAATAGAATACTCTTGTAAACCATGTTTTCCAATTCCTGGTACATGCGCAAAAATAATTTTTTTTGAAGCTATTACACGAACTTTTGCATACTTACGCTTTGCAGAATTAGGTTTTCTAGGAGTTGTTATACCCATTTTAATTATAACACCTTTTTTTTGGGGGGCACCTATAAGAGCTGCAACAGCACAACGTCTTCTTTTTAATTTTCTTCCAAAAAATGATAATTGTCTTAAAGTTGGCATTATTTTTTCTTTAACTAACCATTATTAGACTTATTTATCATTCAATCTTCAAATTGATCTAACGAAACAGCTTGTACAACAATAGGCATAAAACCATGAAAAGAACCACACAATTCAGAACATTGACCATAAAAAACACCAGGACGTTTTATCTCAACAATAAATTGATTCAATCTACCTGGAACTGCATCAACTTTTATACCTAAGCTAGGAACTGCTCAACTATGTAATACATCAGAAGATGTAATTAATAATCTTAAAGGAACACCAACAGGTAATAATAATCTATTATCAACTTCTAATAAACGATGAGTTCCCTCTACTAAATCATCTTCACCAACTAAACCACTATCAAATTCAAAATTAACAGGTAAAGTCATTCTAGACATACGCAATTTATATTTAATATAATCTTCAACAGATATAATATGTATTTTTTTTTCCGCTAAACTGTTAATTATATCTTTTTCATCTGATTCCGTAAAATTATCAATTAAAGCATTAACCGAATAAGTTCAATATCATTGACGACCTATAATCTTTATAGTATAAACAGGATCAATAGTAGCATCTAAAGAAAAAATTAAACTAAAAGTTGGTGATGAAATAGCTAATAATGCACCAATTGGTAATAAACATCATACAACTTCTAAAAAACGATATTCTGAAATATCAGAAATTGTTAAAAAAGCTCAACTATTTTTATTATATGCTAAATTTAAACCTATAGGATGACCAGAAATATACGTTTCAATTAAATTCAATCTAATTAAAACTGTATCCTTTAAAACTTTATTTTCCAATTTATAACCTATTCATAAAATATATTCTAAAACAATCTTTATACTAGAATAATAAATAATAGAACTAAAATAATTAAATTTTCAATTAAATAAATAAATGATTCTTATTAATAGAACTAAAATTAAAAAAACAACAAAAATTAAAATAATTCAAACAATATTATATAAATGTATTAAATGTTCTGCAAACGCAGAACTAGGATCCTTAAAACTTACACTAAAATCTAACATTTTAAATACATTTAATACAAATAAAACATAAATAAAATAAAACACTAAACCTATTAATAAACCCGTAGAAAGATTTTTTGATAAATTATATTTCCCATATCATCTTTGATTATTTTCTTTACTAAATTTTAAATTTTCCTCAAAATTCATTTAACCTTTTAATAAATTTATCAAATCTAAAGAAATACCTCCTCTTAAACGATAAAAAATAACTAAAATAGCTAAACCAATAGCTGATTCTGCAGCAGCAACAGTTAATACACATAATGCATAATATTGTCCCAAAATATCATCTAAAAATACTGAAAAAATTAAAAAATTATAATTTATAGACAAAAATATTAATTCAATAGATAATAATAACAATATTATATGTTTTCTAGTTAAAAACAAACCAATAACACCAATAAAAAAAATAAACACTGATAAAAATAAAAATTTTAACATTATTTTAAATACAAATTATAAAATTTAAAAACAGATTGTTCAATCATACTAGAAAAAGAAAAAAATAAAAAAAATAAAAAATAAAAAGCTGTTGCTACCTGACCTATAAATAAATACGGTTGACTAACTGGTTGTCCACCTATTCATCCTAAAATTAATAAATCTAATACAAATAAAATCATTAAAGGTTTATATAAAAGTTTAAATACATTACTTCGAATCATATTAAATTTATTTATAAAAAAAGGTAAAAACAATAATAATAAAATAGCTAATCCTAAAATTATAACACCAAATAACTTATTTGGTACTGAACGAAGAATTGCATACAATGGAAGAAAATATCACTCTGGTACAATATGTGGTGGTGTAACTAACGGATTACCAACAATAAAATTATCAGAATGACCTAATAAATTTGGTACTGTAAATATTAAATAAGCTAAAAAAATAAACATAAAATTAGTCCCAAATAAATCTTTTACTATATATAAGGGTGTCATAAATGTAAAATCAGATCTAAAAAATACTCCAGATGGATTATTTGAACCAAACTCATGTAAAAACATAATATGTATTATAGATAACATAAAAATAATAAAAGGAAAAAAAAAATGTAAACTATAAAAACGATTTAATGTAGCATCATCAACACTAAATCCACCCCACAATCAAAAAACAATATCATCACCAACTAACGGAATTGCAGATGCTAAAGTAGTAATAACAGTTGCTGCTCAATAACTCATTTGTCCTCATGGTAAAACATAACCAAAAAAAGCTGTTGCAATCATTAAAATTAAAATTATAACACCAGAACCTCATAATAATTGACGAGGATAATTAAAAGAACCAAATAATAAACTCCTAATCATATGTAAATATACTACTAAAAAAAACACTGAAGCTCCATTTGAATGTAAATATCGAATTAACCATCCATATTGTACATTTTTACAAATATATACTACACTAGCAAATGCTAAATTTAAATCACTTTTATAATGCATAGCTAAAAAAACACCTGTAGAAATTTGTATGATTAAACAAATTAATGCCATAGAACCAAAATTTCATCAATAACTAAAATTAGCAGGACTACCATATATAACTCAGAAATTATAAAATTTATTTAATAATGTAGTTTTATCAAAAAATCTTTTCATAAAATAAAAACAAATAACTTAACCTTTAGATCATTTATAAATAGCTAAAACTACCTTTTTTAAATAATTATAAAATTTCTTAACTTTATTCTTAAAAGAAATATACATTTTTTTAAATTTTTGATTAAAAAAATATTTAACTTTATCTATTTTTTTTCTAATTTTTTTATTACGAATTTCAATTTTTTTTTTTTTAATGATATAATCATCAAATTTTTTGTCATATGATAAAAAATAATAATAATCATACAAATCATAAATAACAAACATAAGTCTAATTCCTACATATAATATTACAAAAGGAAAAAATATAATATAACTTATATAAACAAAACCCATAAAAAAAAAAATAAGAAAAAAATATAAATTTAAAATTATTACATATGGAAATAAAACTAAAATTTCATCAAAAATACTAATAACTTTTCTTTGATAACGAGTATCTTTTAATAAACTTCTTATATAAATATAAATATTTAAAGCATTATTATCAACAACATCCGGTGTTAATTCTGCACGAATATATTTTCTACGATAACGTCTATAATTTAATTTAGCCTCAATTCAAACTTTTTTATCTTTACATTCTGGTGCTACAAATCCTCTCTTTTGTAAAGTAGTACTTATATGAAACAAAAATACATCATTTATATGATATAAACCACCTTTATTAAAATGTCTTACTATTCTAATATATCTAAATATAGTATAAATTCTTATATATATATAAGTACGATAAATTTTATAAATTGGAAAAAAAATTATATACAAAATAAATACAACTGCACTACAAAATAAATGTAATAATAACACAATTATTTCTAAAATTTTTAAAATTGGATATAATGTATAACGTCAATTTATTCGCCTTCTAAGAATACGAATTAATCTATCAGCAAAAAACTCGAAAATATAATATCATAAAGGAATTCTTTTTCTTCTTAAATCTTCTTTTATGTTAACAAAAAACATAAATAAAAATATATATCTAAAAAATCTAATAACTTTTAAAAAATACCTAAAAAAAAATAAATCCTCAAAAAACAATTGATTCAACTTTATCAAAATTTCAAAAAATCTTTCCATAATAATAAAATAAATATTAAACAAAATCTTTAAAAAAAATAATATTATATCATAAAAAAATCTAAAAAAAATAAATAATGTCAATATTCTAAAGATAATAAATAAATAACTATAATCTTCTGGAAAAATTAATTTCTTTAAATATATCTTAAAAGATAAAGAAAGAACATAATTTATTTCTTTCTTAAGATTTATATATAATTGGTTAAACTCACTCAAAATTATTAATTTTATTCTATCTATTATATTCATTTTTTTAACTAAATTAAAGAATAATGTATATCATATACATCATCTAATTTTCTTTCAGGTAACAAAAAAAAAAATTCATCTCTATGAATAGAAAAATCTTTTACAATTTCAGATTCTTGTAATCAAAAATTTATAGTTTCTGTAATCGAAATATTTAAAGGAATCTCTGCTTGTCTAATTTTATTAAATTGTTTAAAAAAATTACTTTGACTATAATTTCTAAATAAATTACTATAAACATAAATAAAATTAGTTACATTACGAAACTTAACTGGTTCTTTTCGAATAACTTTTTTTACTTTTTTACGTCAATTATGAACAAATAAAACTTTACCAGCAAGTAAACTCCTAGATAATAAATAACAATAAAAATTAACACAAATAGCAGAATCATCATTACCTGGTACTGGCATTAAAATATTTCAAGATGGAACATTAGAATCAACAATACCAATACATGGTAAACGAGCTGATAAAAATTCATCAACAGGGCCTAAATTATCTAAAACACTAGTAACAAACCCAGCTGCAGGTAAACGACGTTTATGTATAACTAAACCAAAAAAACTTGCTAATCTTTTTTTATCACGAAATCGTAATTTATATTTATTTTTCATCATTAAACGTACTAACAATTGATTTCAACCTAAAATTCTATAAAAATTAGTTAAAGTACCAAAAATTCATCAATAAATATTAAAAACCTCACCAGACGCAAAACCATAACGTGCAACTAGTGGTCCAAACACAGAACGAATACAAACAAAAATAACAGGTCGACGTTTCAAAGCACACTTATTAAAAAGTTTAACTGCAAATTTTAAATTCAAAAAAGTTTTATACAAATTTATAATAAAAATATTTTTATATCATCCTAAAAAAATTCAAGACGACAAAAAAACATAATTAGAAATATCATGACCTACATGTACTCCAAAATAACATAATTGTTTAAATGATAATAATATAACCGGTTTATTCATTCTCTTATTTTTTTTTCACTATCAATTACCTCAAAGGTAAACAAAAGCATACAAAAACAATCGTACAACATCCACAAAATGTCAATATCAAGATGCAAACTGAAAACCTAAATGATGCTTTGTTGTAAATTCATTATTTAAAAATCTAAAATAACAAACAGCAATAAAAATACTACCAATTATAACATGTAAACCATGTAATCCAGTTAAAGAATAAAATACAGTACCATAAACACTATCAGAAATATTAAACGGTGCAAATAAATATTCACTTACTTGTAAACCAGTAAATAAAATAGCTAAAAATAATGTAACAATAAAACCATAATTAACTTCAACAGCATTTCCTGAAATTAAAGCAAAATGTACTCATGTTATAGAAAATCCTGATAATAATAAAATTGCAGTATTTAAAATAGGAATTCCAAATGCATCTAAACCAACTATATTAACAGGTGGTCATACTGCCCCTAAAAAAATTGATGGGGATAAACTTGAATGAAAAAAAGCTCAAAAAAAACCCCCAAAAAACACAATTTCTGAACATGTAAATAAAACAAACCCAATTTTCAACCCTCTTTGCACAATTAATGTATGATTTCCTTGATATGTTGATTCTCTAATAATATCTCTTCATCAAATAAACATAGAAGATATTAACAATAACAAACCTAATAAAAAAATTAACATACCATAAGAAATTCGATGCATATAACAAGCAAAACCTGATGTTATTAATAAAGCTCCAATTGAACTAGCTAATGGTCAAGGACTTACATCTACAATATGATATAAATGTGTTTTTTTCATTTCTTTTTTTTTATTTAAAAATAATTAATGTTCCACTAAATGAATTGAATCATTTAAATACATACATATCAATATCGTAAATATATAAGCTTGCAAACAAGCTACACCTAATTCTAAAACAAAAATCGCCAATAATAAAATAAAAGGTAATAACACTAAAACAAATTTTAAATTAGACATTACTACAACAAAATTAGCAATAATATGAACTAATGTATGTCCAGCTAATAAATTTGCACTTAATCTAATTGCTAAACTAAAAGATCTAATAATATATGATAATATTTCTAAAATAATCATAAGAGGTGCTAACGCAAATGGAACATCTAAAACAAAAATTTTAAAAAAATGAATTTTATGTTTTAAAATTCCTAAAAAAAAAATACCTAAACATATACTTAATGAAAAATATAAAGTTCAAACAAAATGACTTGTTACTGCAAAACTATATGGTAACATACTAAATAAATTCAACATTAAAATAAATGTAAACAAACTAAAAATAAACGGAAAATAAATTAATCCTTCTTTTCCAGTTTGTTGATAAACAATTCTATATACAAACATAAAAATATTTTCTAACATAACCTGTCAATTTCTTGGAACTACTTGATTACCATATAATCAATATAAAACAATTATTCCAAGTACTATTACAAACATTACAGTAAAACTTAAATTAGTAATCGATATTTCATTATTACCTATTCTCATAGGTATTATACATATCACATCAAATTGTGATAATGGTGAGTTAAACATTTTATTAAGATGAACTTGATCAAATCTCATATAAAAATACAGATCAATATATTAAAGAATAAGTATAAACTAAATATATAAAAACTTTCACAACTGAGTGTCCTATAATAAAATCATTCGTTTTAAATTTTTTTACAACATGTTCATTATTTTCAGCTTCTAAAAAAAAACGATCAATTAAATCATTAAAATCAAAAAATAAATCTATTGTTTCTCAATAAAAAAAATAAATAAATAAAAAAATTCAAAAAAATCCCAATTAATAATGTAATATTAAATTTTTCATAAAAAACATAATTTAAAATCCAAACCAACTAAAAAAATATGCAACTAAATTCATTAAAGAATAATAATATAAAACACTACTACAAACTTTTACAAACTCACGTATTATTTTAAGATTTTTTTTTTCTAAACCCAAAACTTCTTTAACACGTTCATTATCTTCAGCTTCTAAAAAAAAACGATCAATAAATTGATTAAAATCAAATAATAAATCTAGTGTTTCATAAACACAAAAAAAAGTAATTAAAAAAATTATAATTATCTCCAATTAATAATGTAATATTAAATTTTTCATAAAAAATATAATTTAAAATCCAAACCAACTAAGAAAATATGTAACTAAATTTAGTAAAGAATAATAATATAAAACACTACTACAAACTTTTACAAACTCACGTATTATTTTAACATCATTTTTTTCAAAACCCAAAACTTCGTTAACAAATTCATTATCTTCAGCTTCTAAAAAAAAACGATCAATAAATTGATTAAAATCAATAAATAAATCTAGTGTTTCATAAAAACAAAAAAAAGTAAGTAAAATAATTAAAATTAATTCCAATTTTTTATAATAAAATTTACCACAAAATTTACTGTCTCTCAACTAAAATAAAATAAATAATAAAGATATATACAATCATTTGTAATTTTCACAACATCACGAATTATCCCCAAAATGAACATAAACGTTTCATTATCTGAAACTCCTTCAAAAGCTCAATCAAAAAAATCAAGATAAGTAAAATATAGATCAATAGTATTTCAAAAAGAAAACAAAAAAAGTAAAAAAACAAATATCTCCAATTAATAATGTAATATTAAATTTTTCATAAAAAACATAATTATCCAAAACAACTAAAAAAATATGCAACTAAACTCATAAAAGACAAATAATATAAAACAGTACCACAAACTTTTACAAACTCACTTATTATT
>Ga0116227_10002760_pt1 | contig 39608 bp, 45 predicted proteins | sample S1TSphgellanicum_FD_89693 | JGI IMG/M metagenome (GOLD analysis project Ga0116227, IMG submission 89693) | Host-associated microbial communities from peat moss isolated from Minnesota, USA - S1T2_Fb - Sphagnum magellanicum MG | ecosystem: Host-associated > Plants > Peat moss > Unclassified...
ACCCGCAGTCTGTCGGACCGATGATGTACCGCGGCCTCGAGACAGGCAGCCAGCGAGCGCAACCATCCCTATGCGCTGCGCAGTCCTTGCTTCGCGCTCGCCCGAAGCGGGCTGCCCTGAGTGACCCTCCCTGGTCACCCCGGGGGCGCATGCGTCGCCGGGCCACTCATCCGATTCAGCCACAGATATAGGCCAGCGATAGACGCGATGAAAGCGCCGCCCCCGATCCACACCGCCGCCCCCGCAAAACCCTCGCCGACCACGGACAGCGGATAGTCCTTGCCCGAGAACACGACCAGCGCCGCGATCACCAAACCGATCAGGCTCTCGCCCACGATCATCCCGGACGCGAGCAGCACGCCGAGTTGCTTGGATCGCTCCGGGTGCGCGGTGCGCTCGGCCCGTCGCTCGTACGCCCAACCGGCGACCGCCCCCACGATGATGGCAAGCGTGGTCGACATCGGCAGATAAATGCCCATGCCGACGCCGAGCGGGGGCAGGGATGCCGCCGTCGTGCGCTTGAGTACCTCATCCACCGCGATACTCAAGACACCCACGAGCGCACCCAACCCGATCAAGGTCCAATCGAGGTTGCCCTGGATAACGCCCTGCGCCAACGCCGAGAACAGTGCCGCCTGCGGCGCCGGCAACGCGTGCGCGGGATCGACGCCCGGCGTGCCGGCGAAGCCGTACGCCTTGTTGAGCAGATCCAGCACGGGCGGAATGACGATGGCGCCCGCCGCCACGCCGACCAAGAGTGCCACCTGTTGTCGCCACGGGGTGGAGTCGACCAGCTGACCGGTTTTCAAATCCTGAAGGTTGTCATTGGCAATGGTTGCTGCCGCGAACACCACGGCCGTGACGAACAAGGCGAAGGCGACCAACGCCGGACCCAACGCCACCGGCAACGACGGTTTGACGAATACCGCCAGCAGCAACGACACCACGATCACCACCGGGATACCGACCCCCGATAGCGGGCTGTTCGAGGCACCGATCAGACCCGCCATGTAGCCGCAGACCGCCGCGACGAAGAAACTCATGAGCGTCACATACGCGATGCCGCCCACGACCAGCATAGTCTGCTCGCCGGCGAGGCCCGACGCGGCAGCAAAGCTCGCGAACAGCCAGCCGATCGGAATCATGCACCCCGCCGTGATCAGCGCGACGATGCCGATCGGAATATCCTGCTCGGTGCGCGGCAGCGTTGCGCCCCGTCCCGCGCGGCGCACGCGCGCAGCCGCCAGCGCCGACGTCAATCCCGACACCAGAGGTCGCACCAGCCTGATGAGACTCCACGCCGCCGCCACGGCGATGGTGCCCGCGCCGATGAAACGCACCTGATGACCCCACACGCTGGTGGCGATATGGCCGATCGTGCCGTCCACCGCATGCAGGCTCGATAGCCACGGCACCGCGACCCCCCAGGCGATCAGCACGCCCACGAACATGGCGAGCCCGGACCATAGCCCGACCAGATGCCCGACCGCGACCAAGGCAAAGGACAGTCCGACATTCATGCCGGACACGGCATTGGTACCGCCGATGCGAAAGTAGCGCACCACTTCCCCGGCGAATAACTGCGTCGCGACGATCAGCGCAAACAGCGCCGAGGAGACGCTACCCACCAGGATCGACTTCAGTCCCGCACGACTGGCGGCGGGGTCACCCACGCTCTGCGCGCCCTTGCCGAGGGTGCCCACCTTGAGCACCTCAGCGCAGGCCACGCCCTCCGGAAAAGGCAGATCGGAGTTCGTGACCAGCGCGCGGCGCAACGGGATCGAATACATCACCCCGAGCGTACCGCCCAAGGCGCATATCCCGAATGACGTCCAGTAAGGGAATCCGCTCCACCAGCCGATCATTACCAGGCCCGGCAAGACGAAAATGATGGCCGAGAGCGTGCCCGCGGCGGACGCCACCGTCTGCACGATATTGTTCTCTTGAATGGTCGACCCGCGGAAGCCGCGCAGGACGGCCATCGAGATGACCGCCGCCGGAATCGAGGTCGCGAAGGTCAGGCCCGCCTTTAGCCCGAAGTAGACGTTCGCCGCCGTGAATACCAAGGTGATGAGAACGCCCAGTACCAACGCCCGAAGACTGAGTTCCTGCCGTATTTCCGCGATCGTGTCGTGAATCATGCCTGCCGAGATCCTTTCGAAGCTTTCGATGCACGGCAGCTTAACGGAGCCCAAGGGTATAGGTCGCGCAAAAGCGTCGGATGCACGCAGACCGGAGGAGCGATCTCGCCTGCCGATTCGCACCCATCGGGTGCCCGCCGCCCCACCGCCGCAGCCGATTCACCCGCGACGCGACGCGACACCGTGACCACGCTAGGCCGGGGCTTGACGGCGGGCGTATAGTGTTTGGTTACATGCAAAATATCCGCATCCGGGGAGCCCGGACCCACAACCTGAAGAACATCGATCTCGATCTACCGCGGGACCGGTTGATCGTGCTCACCGGCCTGTCCGGATCGGGTAAATCCTCGCTGGCATTCGACACCATTTATGCGGAAGGTCAGCGCCGCTACGTGGAATCCCTGTCCACCTACGCGCGGCAATTCCTGTCGATGATGGAGAAGCCGGACGTCGACACCATCGAAGGCCTGTCGCCCGCGATTTCCATCGAGCAGAAGTCCACCTCGCACAATCCCCGCTCCACCGTCGGCACGGTAACCGAGATCCACGATTATCTGCGGCTGCTGTACGCGCGCGCCGGCACGCCGCGCTGCCCTGACCACCACATAGATCTCGCCGCGCAGACCGTGAGTCAAATGGTGGATGCCGTGCTGGAACAGCCCGAGGGCACCGCCATGATGCTCCTGGCTCCCGCCATCGCCGAACGCAAGGGGGAGCACGCCGAACTGCTCGAAGAACTACAGGCCGGCGGCTTCGTGCGCGCCCGCATCGACGGCAAGGTGATTGAACTCGACCAAGCGCCGAAGCTCGACGTGCGCCGCAAGCACACCGTCGAGGCCATCGTCGACCGCTTCAAAGTGCGCCCCGATCTGGGCCAACGCCTGGCCGAATCCTTCGAGACCGCGCTGCGGCTCGGGCAGGGCGTGGCGCGCGTCGCCTACATGGACGATGCCGCCCGCAGCGAACTCGTGTTTTCGAACAAGTTCGCCTGCCCCATCTGCAACTACTCCTTGAGCGAACTCGAGCCGCGCCTGTTCTCGTTCAACAGTCCGAGCGGCGCCTGCCCCACCTGCGACGGACTCGGCACCCAGGAATTCTTCGACCCCGAGAAGATCGTCGCCAATCCGCATCTGTCGCTCGCGGGCGGCGCGGTACGCGGCTGGGACCGCCGCAACGCCTATTACTTCCAGCTCATTCAATCCCTGGCGCGACACACCAAGTTCGACATCGAAGCACCCTTCGAGAGCCTGCCGCAGAAAATCCGCGACCTGGTGCTGTTCGGCAGCGGCGAGGAGCAGATCGAATTCAAATACCTCGACGGCAAGGGCGGAACGATCAAGCGCAAGCACGCCTTCGAAGGCATCGCCAACAATCTCAAGCGCCGCTACGAGGAAACCGAATCCGCGACGGTGCGCGAGGAACTCGCGAAGTACCGCTCCGAGCGCGCCTGTCCCGACTGCGGCGGCACACGGCTGAACCGCGCGGCGCGCAATGTGTTCGTCGCCGGCAAGAACGTGCCCGAGGTCTCGTCGCTGTCCGTCGCGCGCGCCATCGAGTTCTTCGGCCAACTCACGCTCACCGGTTGGCGCGGCGAGATCGCCGTCAAGATCGTCAAGGAGATCGGCGATCGCTTGGGGTTTCTCGGCAATGTTGGCCTGGGTTATCTCACCCTGAATCGCAGCGCCGACACGCTGTCCGGCGGCGAGGCGCAACGCATCCGCCTCGCGAGCCAGATCGGCTCCGGCTTGGTCGGCGTCATGTACATCCTCGACGAACCCTCCATCGGACTGCATCAACGCGACAATCAACGTCTGTTGGACACGCTGGTCAAGCTACGCGACCTCGGCAACACCGTCATCGTGGTCGAACACGATGAGGACGCGATTCGCCAGGCCGACTACGTGGTCGATCTCGGTCCGGGCGCCGGCGTGCACGGCGGTACCATCGTAGCGCAGGGGACGGCCGCCCAAGTGATCGCCCACCCCGACTCCATCACCGGTCAGTACCTGAGCGGTCGCAAGCGCATCGAAATCCCGAAACAGCGCCATGCACCGGATCCGCAGCGCATGCTGCGCGTCAGCGGCGCCACGGCCAACAATCTCAAGAATGTCACCGCCGAATTTCCGTTGGGCCTGATGACCTGCGTCACCGGCGTATCGGGTTCCGGCAAGTCGACGTTGGTGAACGACACGCTGTTCCGTGCGGTGGCCACCTCGTTCAACCATGCGTCGCCGGGCAGCGCGCACTTCGACCGCATCGAAGGGCTCGAATTCATCGACCGCGTGATCGAGATCGACCAGAGCCCGATCGGCCGCACGCCACGCTCCAATCCCGCGACCTACACCGCGCTGTTCGCCCCCATCCGCGAACTGTTCGCCGCCGTGCCCGAATCCCGGGCGCGCGGCTACGAGGCCGGACGCTTCAGCTTCAACGTCAAGGGCGGCCGCTGCGAAGCCTGCCAGGGCGACGGCGTCATCAAAGTGGAAATGCACTTTCTCGCCGACCTGTACGTGCCCTGCGATGTCTGCAAGGGCAAGCGCTACAACCGCGAGACCCTGGAGATCCGCTTCAAGGGCAAGAACATCCAAGACGTGCTCGACATGACGGTGGAGGACGCGTTGCCGTTCTTCGCGGCGGTGCCCACCGTGCAGCCGAAACTGCAAACCCTGATGGATGTGGGTCTTTCCTATGTCCGCCTGGGTCAGAGCGCCACCACCCTGTCGGGCGGCGAAGCCCAGCGGGTGAAGCTCTCCAAGGAACTCTCGAAGCGCGCCACCGGCCGCACGCTGTACATTCTCGACGAACCGACCACGGGTCTGCATTTTGCAGACATTGCGCAATTGCTCGCGGTGCTGCATCGGCTGCGCGACGAGGGCAACACCATCATCGTCATCGAACACAATCTCGACGTGATCAAGACCGCCGACTGGGTGATCGACATGGGCCCGGAGGGCGGCGATGGCGGCGGCACCGTGATGGCCACAGGTACGCCCGAACAAATCGCTGCGAACAAATCCTCCTTCACCGGACATTATCTGCGAAGCACGCTGAACCTACGCACGCAGCCCGGACCGACGGCAAGCGCACGGCGGAAGCGCGCGTGAATACTCCATGGCGCCATGTCCTCGTGACGCTGCGCTTGGTCACCCAGCGCGCGAGCCGGTCCGCGGGAGCGCATCGAGATCGTCCGACAGCTGACCGAGGCCAGTTTCTACCTGGGCGCGCTCGCGAGCTGGCGCTGTATCTACTTCTTGGCCGGGGCGATCATTTCGCGTAGATTTTGCGGCCACCGACAACCCCCGCACCGAATAAAGGCAATCATGCTGAAAACGATAGTTTTTTCCCTCATTACGCTGTCCTTGGGGCTGCCCGCGGTGAGCCTCGCGGACCCGACCGCCGACATCCTCCAATTGGAGCAGGACTTCAACGCGGCCTATGCCGCCAACGACCTCGACAAGTATTTCGGCTACTACACCGATGACGCCGTGTTCTGGTTCCCCGAAGGCCGCACCGATGTGCCCAGCTACAAAAAGGAGTGGCGCGAGTTCCTCGCGAGCGGCGGCGGGATCAAGGCCGCCAAGACAATAGACATGCAAGTCAAATTCAGCCCAAAGGGCGACACCGCCATCGCCAGCTACGTGCTGCATCTCACGCAGAAAGAGGCGGACAAGAAGGTGCACACCGAGGACTGGCAGGAGAGCGACGTGTGGTTCCAAATCGACGGCGGCTGGAAGATCACGCATGTGCACTACTCCGCGGCCCCCAAACCCCAGAAGCACAAGACGTAGTAGGCCTTGCGCGAGATACGAGGAACGTTCTTGAGCATTTCACGTGAATCACGTTGAACTGATCAAGAGAGCTCCCGGTGTATCGATGAAACGACGGACGGCATCGCTCATCGCCGCGTGCACGCTGCCCATCCTGTCACGGATGGATCCGGAGCGCGCCCACGACTGGGGCCTGACGGGCTTGGGCCTGCTGCGTCCGCTTTGGCCCGCCACACCGGTGCTCGGCAGCCTGGCGGTCGACTGTTTGGGACTTCGCTTTGCGCATCCCTTGGGGCTCGCGGCGGGCTTCGACAAGAACGGCGATTACCTCGACGCCTTGGGTGCGCTGGGTTTTAGTCACGTCGAACTCGGCACGGTGACGCCGCGGCCACAACCCGGCAACCCCAAGCCACGCATGTTCAGAATTCGAGCCGCCGACGCCCTGGTGAATCGCATGGGCTTCAACAACAAGGGCGCCGACCATCTCGTCGAGCGCCTCGCCGCCAGCCGCTACCGCGGCATTCGCGGGATCAGCATCGGCAAGAACTTCGATACGCCGCTCGAGAATGCCGAGACCGACTACGTCGCCTGTTTGCGCAAGGTCTACGCGCACGCGGACTATGTAGCGGTGAACGTGTCGTCGCCCAACACGGCAAGACTACGGGAACTGCAGGGACGCGATGGTTTGCAACGGATCGTCGGCGCCTTGCAGGAAGAGCGCCAGCAACTCGCGGCACGTCACGGCAAACAGGTACCGCTATTGGTCAAGATCGCCCCCAATCTCGACGGCGAACAGATTTCGGCACTAGCCACCACCCTGCGCTCGCTCGGCGTGGAGGGCGTCATTGCCACCAACACCTCCACCGACCTGACGCAGTTGGGACCCCACTGGCCCGAGGCAAAGCGGGGCGGTTTGAGCGGCGCGCCGATTCATGCGCAGTCCGTCGCGGTCATCGCCCGGTTGCGCGCCGAACTCGGACCGACTTTTCCCATCATCGGTGTCGGCGGTATCGTCAGCCCGGAACGAGCGCTGGCAACCTTGAGCGCCGGCGCAACTCTGCTGCAAATCTACACCGGCTTTGCGTACAAGGGACATGGCCTGGTGAACGAGATACTCGCCGCACTCATTGCACGGAATCCGGCCTGATATGGCGACCGACATGCTGACCCATGACTCGCACTCGCCCGCTAGATCCCATGCTCGATTCACTGTCTGCCGGGAGTCTTGCCCGACATGTCAGCCGATCACATGCTGACCGACGAACTGGTCGATCAATTCCAGCGCGACGGTGCGATATGTATCCGCGGCCTATTCGATGCGCACGAACTCGCCGAGCTGCGCGCCGGCATCGATTTCAATCTCGCCAACTTGAGTCCGCGCGCGAAGGTCGCGAGTGGCGCCAACGATCCCGGCCGCTTCGTCGAAGACTTCTGCAACTGGCGGGAGAACCCTCACTATCGACGCTTCATCGAGGGCTCGGCGCTCGCGCCGAGCGCGGCGCGCCTGATGCGAAGCACCACCGCGCGCCTCTATCACGATCATATGCTGACCAAGGAGCCAGGCACGCGGCAACCCACTCCCTGGCATCAAGATCAGCCGTACTACAACATCGAAGGCCGGCAAAACGTCAGCTTCTGGATCCCCGTCGATCCCGTCAGCCGCGCCTCGACGCTGGAGTTCGTCGCCGGCTCGCACCTTGGGCCATGGCTGATGCCACGCTCGTTCATGGATGCGCAGGCGAAGTGGTTTCCCGAGGGTAGTCTCGCCGACCTGCCCGACATCGACAGCAAGCGCGGCGAATTTTCCATTCTCGGCTGGGAGTTGGAACCCGGCGACCTGGTGTGCTTCCACATGCTCAGCCTGCATGCGTCCCGCGGTGTCGACGGCACGCGGCGGCGGCGCGTGTTCTCCGTGCGCTTTCTCGGCGACGACATCACGCACGCACCGCGACCCTGGAAAACCTCTCCCGAGTTTCCAGGCCTGACCGAGGAGCTACCCGCGGGTGCACCGCTCGACCATCCGCTGTTCCCGATCTTATGGAAGGCCGACCTCGTGGAAGGTGTGCAGCCTAGGGATTCCACCACCCTTCGGCGCAGCACAACGTGATCATTGACGCACTCGAGTACCCCATCTACCGTGTGCTACGTAGAGCGTATCGTCGCATCGTCCTAGAGTTGGACACCGCCAGTGCTCGGTGGCCGAGACCCTAGCTTCGGGGAGTCAATGACAGTGAAATACAGATTGTGGCCGCGCCTGATGCTGGTGATTTTCAACACATCGGTGGGCTGCCTACTCACGGCATCGTGCGCGAAAACCGACGCGCAAGCGGTGACATCACCGAACACCTGCAGCGCGGAGATCGTGTCGTTGGGAGCGGCGAAACAATGCCCGACCGCCCCCGTACGATTTCACGTATCGGTGTCCGGCTGCGATAACTCCTCGGGTACCTTCGAATACGAGTACATGCGTGTGGGTGAAGGGATCAAAGCTCTCGTCCACTCTACGGGCGCTTGGACCGCCGCCAGCAAAGACTTTGAGCAGGTCGAACACGTGCCGCTGTCCTGCGACAACGAAGTGGATCACATCGACAACGTGCACATGACGAGCTGTCACTGCCCGAGTTGAACCTCGTCGCGAGTCGTCACCGTCCGAGCTCAAGTCTGTGACGCGCTGTCGATGCCCGAGCTAATGCCGCGCTCGGCGATTTGACTTAAAGCCTTCTGATTGCGGCGACCCGGGACCAAATCCCACGGTCGGTGATTTAAACTGAGTTATGCGTTGGGCTGGAAAGGAGCCAAAGCGCTAGGCTCACAGCAAATCGAGGGTGTATGCGTCTTCTTCTAAAAGTCATCTCGGCCGCCGTAGCTGCCGCTGCTCTGGCCGCCTGCGGTAACGGGGTGAATTCGGGCAAAACGCCGGGGACCGGCACTACAACCTCGGACCCCGCTCCGCTCACGGTATCACTGAGCGCAGCGCCTACAACGGTCAACACCGGCCAAACTTCCGCGCTCTCCTGGAGTTCGACCGGCGCCACGGCCTGTACGGCCGACGGCGGCTGGACCGCTTCCACCGCCACGAGCGGCTCGCAGTTCACGAGCCCGATGACGGCCACGACGACTTACACATTGACGTGCACGGCGGCGGACGGCACCAGCAGCGCGGCAACGGCGACCGTGGCCGTCTCACCCGCAGCCGGTGGTAGCCCGGGTACGCCCGTACCCACGGTAACCCTGGTCGCGACTCCCACCACCGTCGCCAGTGGTGCAACATCCACGCTCACCTGGACTTCCACGAACGCCACGGCCTGCGCCCCCACGGGCGGTTGGACCGGTTCTCTCGCAGCCAGTGGCAGCAAGAGCTCGGGCGCTTTGACGACAACCACGTCCTTTTCGCTGACCTGCACCGGACCGGGTGGCACCAGCAGCGCCGCGACGGCGACCGTAACCGTCACGCCAGCATCGGGCGCTCCGGGCGCGCCCACGGTAACCCTCACCGCGACTCCAACGACCGTGGCCAGCGGCGCGGCCTCCACGCTCACCTGGAGTTCCACGAACGCCACGGCCTGTACCGCCACGGGCGGTTGGACCGGTTCTCTCGCGGCCAAAGGCAGCAAGAGCTCGGGCGCTCTGACGGCCACCAAATCCTTCTCGCTAACCTGCACCGGACCGGGCGGTACCAGCAGCGCCGCGACGGCGACCGTAACCGTCACGCCGGCATCAGGCCCTCCGGGTGCGCCCACGGTAACCCTCACCGCGACTCCCACGACCGTGGCCAGCGGCGCGGCCTCCACGCTCACGTGGACCTCGACCAATAATGCCACCGCCTGTACCGCCACGGGCGGTTGGACCGGTTCTCTCGCGGCCAATGGCAGCAAGAGCTCGGGCGCTCTGACCGCCACCAAATCCTTTTCGCTAACCTGTACGGGACCGGGCGGCACCAGCAGCGCCGCAACGGCGACGGTGACGGTGACCACCGCACCCTCCGTGACCCTGAGCGCCAATCCCCTGATCGTCGCCGCCGGCGCGGCGTCCACGCTCAGCTGGAGTTCCACGAACGCCACGGCCTGTACCGCCTCTGGCAGCTGGATAGGCACCCTGGCGGCGACCGGCACCCGCAGCAGCGGACCGGTCGCGACCAACAGCTCGTTCTCGTTGACCTGCACCGGGCCAGGGGGCACCAGCCCCGTCGCCACCGTGCAAGTCAATGTGATCCCCGCGGCCGTATTGACCGCCAATCCCTCGGTGGTGACCGCCGGTGGGGCGTCCACCCTGACCTGGACGTCGACCAATGCGACGGCCTGCACGGCGTCGGGCGGCTGGACCGGCGCTTTGGGCACCAGCGGCACTCGCAGCACCGGCGCGGTCAACGCGACCACCTCGTATTCCCTCACCTGTTCGGGGGCGGGCGGCACCAGCGCGGTCGCCACCGCGACAGTGACCGTGTCCTCGGGTAGCGTCACGCTCGCGCCGACCCATGCGGCTATCGCACTGACTCAAACCAAGCAGTTTACCGCCACGGTACCGGGCGGCGGTGCGGCGACCTGGACCGTCGACGGCGTGTCCGGTGGCAATGCCACCGTGGGCACCGTCACCACCAACGGTCTCTACACCGCCGGCACCAGCGCGGGTACGCACACCGTCGTCGCGACCAGCGTCGCCAACACCAACCAGTCCGGAAGCGCCACCGTAGCAGTGACCGACCTCGCCGGCGTGTACACCTACCACAGCAACAACGCGCGCGATGGCACGAACACCCAGGAATACGCTCTCACCAAGAACAACGTGAACACCGCGACGTTCGGCAAAGTCGCCGCCTGTCAGGTCGATGGCGTCATCGTCGCCCAACCGCTCTGGGTACCGCAACTGACCATCGGCGGTGCAAAGCATAACGTCGTCATCGTCGCCACCGAGCATGACGGCCTATACGCCTTCGACGCCGATGCCAGCCCCTGTGCCGCGCCGCTGTGGTACGTGAGTTTGATCGATAGCGCTCATGGCGGCCAAGCCGGTGAGACGACCGTGACCTGCGTCAAGGTGGTTAACAGTAACTACCCTAACTGTCTCGTCGGCCAGCCAAACAACGGCTACGGCGACATCGAGCCGGAGATCGGTGTGACCGGCACACCGGTGATCGATCCGGCCACGGGCATCGTCTATGTGGTCAGCAAATCGGTCATCACTGGAGGCGGAAACTGTATAGGCGGGAACAGCAACTTCTGCCAACGCATCCATGCCATCGACATCACCAGCGGCGCGGAAATGCCCAGCTCACCCAAGCTGATCACCGGTACTTACTCAGATATGAATGGCAATCAGGTTGCCTTCGATCCCCACCAGGAGTTACAGCGCACTGGCCTAGCGCTACTCAACGGTATCGTGTATGTCGCGTTCACGGCTCATGAAGACTACCCGACATGGTACGGCTGGATGATGAGCTATCAGTACAATCCCGGCCCCGGCGCGACATTTACGCAAAAGAATATTCTAAATGTGGCACCCAACGTCACGAAGGGGGGCATCTGGATGAGCGGCGGAGCTCCCGCCATAGACGCCAGCAACAACATCTACGCTATCACGGGAAATGGACAGTTCAACGTGACGCCCCCGTACGCGGACTATGGCGACTCACTGCTGAAACTGAACGCGACAACGCTGGGTATCGCCGATTACTTCACGCCGAACGACCAAGCCAACGACTACGCAAATGACGTGGACTTCAGCTCGGGCGGTGCCGCGATCCTTGCCGATCTGCCGGGCAATACCGGGGTCACTCACGCGCTCATCTGTGGCGGCAAGGACCAGTTCATATTCGTCATGAATCGCGACCAACTAGGTGGCTACGCTAATGGCGGCACCGAAACGGGCGTCGTACAAACCATCAACAACGGTTCGAAGATCTTCGCCACCGGCGCCTTCTGGAACAACGCATTTTACTTGGCCGGTGCATACGGAAACCTGAACAGCTACGCCTTGAATACGACCACCGCCCAACTGAGCACCCCGCCAACCCAGGACTCGTCGCACCAGTATGGATTCGCAGGCTCCACTCCCTCGATCTCCTCCAATGGCACGCAGAACGGCATCGTGTGGACGTTGGATACCCGCAACTATTGCACGAAGCAATCACCTGGCTGTGGCCCGGTCGTGCTGTATGCCAACGACGCCTCCAATGTTGCAACCCAGCTCTGGAACAGCTCGACGGTATCCGCCGACGCTGCGGGTTACGCGGTCAAATTCATCGTCCCGACCGTGGCCAATGGCCGAGTCTATGTCGGCACTCGTGGGAACAACATAGGCTACGCAGATGGCTCCACCAGCAGCAACGGCGAGCTCTCGATCTACGGCCTCAAACAGTAGCCCCCTCGACTCGTGTGGACCAAAAGCCAACGCAACGTCGTGATCGCCGCCTACCTCGGCTGGACCCTCGACGCGTTCGACTTCTTCCTGATGGTATTCATGTTCAAGGACATCTCCGCCGAGTTGCACTCCAGCATGCAAGTCGTCTCCACCGCCGTGCTGCTCACGTTGGCGATGCGGCCGGTCGGCGCCTTCGTGTTCGGCCGGCTCGCGGATCGCTTCGGGCGAAAACCCACGCTCACCTGGAACATCCTCGCGTATTCAGCGCTGGAATTGGCCTCCGGTTTCGCGCCCAGCATGACGACACTGCTGATCGTGCGCGCCCTGTTCGGTGTCGCGATGGGCGGCGAGTGGGGTGTCGGTTCCGCTCTGACCATGGAGACCATTCCCGCCTCGGCGCGCGGCTTCGTCTCGGGCTTGCTGCAGTCCGGCTACCCATCGGGCTACTTTCTCGCCTCGCTGGCCGTGTACCTGTTCTACGACCGGCTGGGCTGGCGCTACATGTTCGTACTCGGCGCAATACCCGCGGTGTTGGTGTTCTTCATCCGACGCGGAGTCGAGGAGTCGCCCGCCTGGCGCAAAGCCCAAGACACCCCGTCGGAAGGCATGCTCGCCGTGCTACGTCGCGATTGGAAACTCGCGATATACGGCATCGTTCTCATGACCGCATTCAATTTTTTCAGCCATGGATCCCAGGACGCTTATCCGAGTCTGTTTCTGAAGGTCCAACACCATCTCGACACCCACGCGAGTTCGCTCATCACAGCCATCGCCAATGTCGGAGCCATCTGCGGCGGCCTGGTCTTCGGCTCCCTGTCCGAGAGGATCGGTCGACGCAAGGCCATCATGATCGCCGCGCTCATCGCGTTGCCGGCGCTACCGATCTGGGCCTTCGGATCGACCCCAGTTATCTTGGCCGCAGGCGCATTTCTGATACAAATCGCGGTGCAAGGCGCTTGGGGTGTAATCCCGGCGCATTTGAACGAGCTGTCACCGCCCGAGATTCGGGGCACGTTCCCCGGCGTCGTTTACCAGCTCGGCAATCTACTCGCCGCCAGCAACCTCAATCTGCAAGTCGCGATCGCCGAGGCGCACGGCAACGATTACGGCACGGCGATGGCCATCGTGGTCGGCACGGTGGCCATCGTGATCGTCATGCTGGTCGCAGCAGGCCCCGAGCGCCGCGGCGTCTCCCTGATTACCAATCCATGAATCGACGCTCGAGACCTAGACCTCGGCAACGTGATGTTGAATGATTGAATTGACGCTTGCTTGAGTCGCCAAACCGCCCAATGCAAAAGGCTTGGATGCCTGGGTAGCCTGACGGCGACTGCTCCTCGTCGCCAGGCTACCCAGGCATTCAGGCCATGCGAACCGGGCAGATTCAAGCTGCCGAGGCACTAGCTCTAGCTCGCCCGCCTCGCGCCAAGCCGCTGCCTAATTCTTGAGCAGCGCCACCAAGGTAATCTCCGGCACGCTCGCCAACGCCTTGGATAAGGGACAATCTTTCTTCGCGCCCGCGGCCAATTTCTGGAACGTGGCCTCGTCCACCCCCGGAACGCTGGCTTCCAGTTTCAAGGCGATGTGGTCGATCAAGAAGCCGCCATCCTTCGCCACCAACCGCACACTGGCCTGAGTATTGACCGCCGTGGTGGCAAAGCCCGCGGCGTCGCAGGCGAACGAGAACGCCATGGTGAAGCAGGCGGCGTGCGCGGCGGCCAGCAACTCTTCCGGGTTTGAACCCCGCCGATCATCGCCGAAGCGGCTGCCGAAGCCATACGGATACGATTTCAAGGCATCGGTTTGCGTGCTGATCTTACCGACGCCTTGCTTGCCCCGACCTTGCCAATGAACCGTCGCTGTTTTATCCGCCATAACAATCTCCTGTAACTGAAAGTACCGTCACGCGATCGCGTGCGTGCCGCACAGTGCGGCGATTCGCGCCCGATCCAGGCGCATGCCACGCGCCGCTCACGGCGCATCGATCTCGTAGCCCGCGGCGCGCAGCTCATCGAGCAGCCCACCCTTCTCCCACAGCAAATCGGTGTTGACCACCGCGACGGTCACACCGCCGCCGCGTAAATATTTCTCCAAGGCCTCGAGCCAGGTTCGCCTGACCTGGGCCATGACATCGCCCGCGCCCGAGCCGGCATCCAGCGCCGCAAGACAGGCATCGACTTCGACGGGCTCGTGCAACGCCTGCAGGCGCTCGACATTACCGTCCGCCCAGGCCTGCGCCCGCTCGACTAGGCGCGGCAGATCCTGCTCCACCGTCACCAACGACGCCTCCACACAGATGTTCTCGGCCGTCGACGGCATGTCCTTCAGCGCATCCAGCGCGTCGTTCACACCGGCGACCTTCAACTCCTCGACGCGCACCCCGTGCTTCTGGGCCAGTACCCGCACCGCCGCCCCCAGATCGAGCCGTGTCGACAATCCGACCTGATGAAAGGCAGCTTGCTCCAAAAATGCGGCGGCGATGATCGGACGAAAGCGCTCCCACTTGTCAGCATCCGACGTATATTTCGCGCGCTCGGTCGCGAAGCGCGCGTGCAGCGGCGCCGGTAGCACATCGCGCAGCCGCTTGCCGCCCCCCACCATCAACAGCCTACGCTCCGTGATGAGCAACCACAGCACCCGCGCCACGCCGACCTCGAGCGGCTTGGGAACCACCACTTGGTTGGTGGTGGCGAGCACCTCTTCCAGCTGCTTGGAGCGCCAGGTGATGCCCTTGGGCAGAGGCGACAGGCTGCCCAAAATCCACAGATGGGCATCGCCGCGATGCACATGCCACATGCCGGGCCCCGCGCGTTCGCCCGTGACCACCAACTCGTCCAACACTTGCGGCGCGGCCTGCTGCGCGAACCCCACGCAGGGCAGCATGAGCCACAGCAGGCAGGCCGCGACGGCCGGCAAAGGCAGGCGCGGAGCAAGGCTCATGTCGGCAGAGGGAGGAGTTCCGTCTCGCCCCGCAGGTTGGGCGGCAGCCGCGTCACAAAGCCACCTGGTTCACGTTCACGGCCGTCGATCACTTGTAGGATTGTCATATCGCGCCCGCAGGAGTGTTCAATTGGCGATCATTATGGCATCGGCTATCCGGCTCGCGTGCATACTCGCCCTCGCGACGCAGGTCAGTCCTGACGCCAATGCGTCGGATACGCTTGCTCCTAGTACTTATACGTCTCTGCCCAGCACCTACTCGCTAACCTACGACCAGAACCAGCGAACGGACGAATTTTCCGTGTTCCACATGGCGGTCACGGATCCCCTCGGTGTGGCCAGCTCGGGATTCGCAGCCTCCGCCGATCCCCGCCTGCGGCCCCTGACCCGCCTCGACTCCTCATGGACTTTGACGGCGCCGTGGCTCGGTCTACCCATGCGGGTGGGCGACGGGGTCAGCAGCGCCGGCTTCTGGGATCAACCGGCGCGGGTCGGCGGAATCCAGGTGGGTAGCTTCCAGCCTGTGTTGCCCGAGGTGGTAGCGCCGCCGAGCGTGGTGGCACTCCCGTACGACATCACCGGACCCAACCCCCTGACCGGCGCCCGCTACATCGACCATCTGCGCACGCTGGCGCAGTTCCAGAAACCCATCCTGGAATCGGCGGGCCAGGGCGACTTCTCATTCGAGGCGGGCCGCTTGCGGGAAGATTTCGAGCTGCGCAGCGCCGACTACGGTCCCTGGATCACCTCGGGCACCTATCGTTATGGCGTCAATACGGCGACCACGGTCGACGGGCAGGTCGCCCAGGTGGCCGGTCAGCAGAGCTTCCTCGGCGTGGGCGTCTTGGAAGGCCTGGGCCCGCTGGGTCTGGTGTCCGCCAAGGTCGCGAGCAGCCGCGATCCCGACGGCACAGGGTGGCTCGCCCGCATGGGCTATGACTACCACTACGATCGTCTCAGCATCACCCTGCGCTCGCACCTACAATCCTCGGGGTTTCAGGACGTGGGCGACTCCTCGGTCGTCGAATCCTTCCGGCAGCGCACCTTGGCCAGTGCCGGGCTGGATCTCGGGTCGCTGGGCAAAGTTTCACTCGCGAGTGCGACCCAGACCTATACCGACGATACCCGCCGCGACCTCCTGGCGTTGAGTCACGCCATGCCGTTCGGTGCCGGCGGCATCGTCTCCACCGCCGCCGCGTACTCGCCCGGTCAGTTCGGCAACTCCGCGCTGCTGTTGTCCTTCACCTACCCGTTCGACTACCGCGCTGCACCCAAACGCCAGATCGCCACCGCGGTCAATAACGCCCTCGATCGAACTATCGTCGATGCCTTCGGTCAGACGCGTCTGCCCACCGCGGCACGCATGCCCGCCGATAAATTCCTGCAGGACTGAACTGCCGCTGTAGCGACGAGTCGATAAGGAGGTCGGCCGCAGTGCACGAGTGCGTTGGCTGTTCGTGAATCAAGAAGGCTACGCCAACGTGCTAACGCTTGGTCGTCAGCGCCTTCAAAAACTCGTAGTAGAACTCCACGCCCTGGTAAAACGATTCGACCGGCACCCGCTCGTCCTTGCCATGCATGCGCACATCGTCCCGATCGATGGCGACGCCGTTAATTCCGTAACTCGGAATGCCCGCCATCATGGTGTAAACGCTATCCGAGGCGCCGGTCATCATCATCGGAATGACCTTGATGCCCGGCCAGAGCTTGGCGCTGACGCTGCGCAGCGACGCCATGACATCCGTCCGCAACGGCGGCGGCGCCAGCGCCTTGCGGTCGGAGCCGTGGTCCGTTACCACCCCCGCGTCGCTCATATATCTCACCGCCATCTGCGGATCGTTGAAGAGGTGCTCCAAGTCGATGCGGATGTCCTCCTGCGAATGTCCCGGGAAGATGCGGCAATTGATATTGGCGGCGGCGCGCTGCGGTAACGCATTCGGCGCATGCCCGGCATTCATCATGGTGGGCACGCAGGTGGTGCGCATGGTGGAGTTGTAGCGCGCGTCGGCCGACAGCCGCTCGATCGCCGCCGGGTCGGGCACGGGCGCGAGAATGGCCCGCAAGTCGTCGGCCACCTGACCCGTTTCGATGCCGGCCATCTGCGTGAAATATTCCCGGGTCACCTCATTGAGTTCGAACGGGAACGGCGATTTCTGCAACACGGCGAGCGCATCGACGACGTGGTAGATCGCGTTATCCGGCTTCGGCAGCGAACTGTGGCCGCCCGGATTGGTCGCCACCAATTGATAATCGGCGTACAGCTTCTCGGTGGCCTCGAACTCCATGGTGAGCGGCTTGCCATGATCGGTGACCACGCCGCCGGAGTCGGGATTCAGCACGAACTCGGCGTCGATGAGCTCGCGGTGATTTTTCAAGAGCCAATCGACGCCATTCGACTTGCCGCCCTCTTCGTCGGCGGTCAGCGCCAGAATAATGTCCCGATCGGGCACGAAGCCCTCTTTCTTCATGCGAATGAAATCGGTCACCACGATGGCGTCGCTCACCTTCATGTCCTGGGTGCCGCGTCCGTAGTAGTAGCCGTCCTGCTCGACGAACTGAAACGGATCGGTGGTCCAATCCTCGCGTCGCGCCTCGACCACGTCGAGATGCCCGATGATGAGCAGCGGCTTGAGTTTCGAACCCGACTTGCCGCGATAGCGGGCGACCAGGTTGCCCTTGCGCTCGTTGGGGCCGAGTACGGTCACATCGGCCGCCGCAAAGCCGGCATCGAGCAGCCGCTGCGCCATCGCCTGCGCCGCCACGGTCGTGCTGCCGACTGAATCGGTGGTGTTGATTTCAATGAGTTGCTTGAAGATGTCGTGCGCCGTCGCCCGGGTGACCGCGGCGCTTTGCGGCGTCGGCCAGGCGGACTGAACATAAAGCACGAGGGCCGCGAGCAGAGCGGTGCGGACCGGCGTCGTGACGCGAACCGGCCTCGAGTGGAATCGAGCTTTCAAAAATGCATCCCCTTTGACGCTGGTCCGCGAAATCGCGAGCCCGTGAATCCTAAATGCTATCCTGTACGAATAACAGGGTTGTTAGCATTCTCTTGGGGAGTTCGAGACTTGGACGAAAGACAGAAATCGCAACCGCCGCTTGACGAGAGCCGTGCGGTGACGCGGGAATCGGCGGAAGAAGCCGTGCGCACCTTGCTGCGCTGGGCGGGTGAGGACCCCACTCGAGAGGGGTTATTGGACACGCCGAAACGGGTGGTGAAGGCGTACAGCGACTGGTTTTCCGGCTATTCCTCCGATCCCGGCGAGTACCTGCGCCGCACCTTCGAAGAAGTGGAAGGCTACGACGAGTTGGTGATCTTGCGGGATATCTCGTTCGAGTCGTTCTGCGAACATCACATGGCGCCCATCATCGGCCGCGCTCACGTCGGTTACCTGCCCACCGATCGCGTCGTCGGCATCAGCAAGTTGGCGCGTGTGGTGGATGGATTCGCGCGGCGCTTTCAGGTCCAGGAGAAATTAACCGCGCAGATTGCCGGCTGCATCAACGACATTTTGAAGCCGCGCGGCGTGGGCGTGGTGATCGACGCCGCACATCAATGCATGACCACACGGGGCGTGCATAAACGCGGCGTATCGATGATCACCAGTAAAATGCTCGGCACATTCCGCGAAGATCCGCGCACACGCGCCGAATTCCTGCGCTTCATCGACATCGAAGGCTCGGGGCGACGCTGATCAATTGCGTCGGCCGCCCGGTCCGCGCGGCAGCAAATCCACCGAGAACGTGTAGTTGTGCCGTTCACCGGCTGGCAAGGCGCCGACACCGACGACGTGCCGCGCGACCTTCTCGCCGCGCTCGTTGGTGATGGAGATGACCACGCAATACTCGCAGGGCTCGTTCGCCACCGAGTGCTGAATCGAGCCCTCGATGCGCATCGCCGAGACGCCCTTGCTCTCGGGTTCCGCGCTGCCGGAGTTGAAGCGCAGGTGATGCTGGCAGCCCGGGCAGATGCTCGCGCTCTGCAGCACCGTCGCCTTGCAATGCGGGCATACGCGCGTCGCGCCCAGTGTGCCCGGACGAGCGAGGCTCACCTTTAGCTCTTGACCGCCATACCAGACGTTGCGGCAACTTTGAGCGCCTTGTCTTCGTCCCAACCGAATTCGACATGGCCCCGCATGCGTGAGCCGGCCGCCACCGTGATGGATCCGGCCTTGACGTCGCCGACGATGACTCCGCCCTCCAGCACGTCGACCCGTTTGGCGGACTCGATGTTGCCCTGTAACTCGCCGCCGACGATCACGATGCCGGCAGCCACTTGGCCGACCAATTGAGCGCCGGGTTCGATGTTGAAATTGCCGTCGATACGCACGTCGCCTTTGAAGCGTCCGGCAATCCGGACGTTACCGGTGCCCTCGATCTTGCCTTCGATCGACAGATTGGCCGCGATGACCGACTCGCCCACCTCGCGCGGTACGGGCGCCGGGCGGCGCGGCGCCGCACTCAGCGCCGGATCGTTGGCGCTGCGCGGCTCGGAACGCTCCGGGGCGCGCTCGGGCTGGGGTGACGCAGGCGCTGCGACTGGGCCCGCGGCGGCGGGCGTGGGGTTTTCTTTCCAAAGTGCCATGATCTCTATACTCCCGCGATTGATGTGACTTAAGCCTACACGCTAACGCCTGAATATGTCATCGGCACACCGGCGCAAAAGGGAGACGCAATCGACAATACCGAGCGCCCGCAACAGGTCCTTTGCTTCGATTACAATGCAGTTCACACTCTTAGGGGCCCGCACCCGTGTTCCAACCACTGCAGCGTTTGAATCCCGACGCCATCCTCGGCCTGATGGCGAAGTTCCGTGCGGATACCGCCACGATCAAAGTCGATCTGGGGGTGGGCGTGTTCCGCGATCTCAGCGGCAACACACCGGTACTCGAATGTGTCCGCCTTGCGGAACGCACGGTGCTCGATACCCAATCGACGAAATCCTACGTGAGCGCCGCGGGTCGGGAGGAATTCAACCACGCCGTCGAAGCACTGGTGCTCGGCAGCGCGCATCCCGCACGCCGCGAACGGCGCTGCCGCACGGTTCAAGCGCCGGGCGGTTGCGGCGCGCTGCGCGTCGGTGCCGAACTCATCCGCGCCGCCGCGCCGACCGCGACCGTGTACGTGAGCGACCCCACTTGGGGCAATCACGTCCCGTTGCTCGGCAGTTCCGGTCTACGCCTCGAGCGCTACCCCTACTACGATGCCGCACGTCATGAACTGCGCTTCGAGGCCATGCTGCAGCGCCTGGACGAGGCCGCGGCGGGTGACGTGGTACTGCTGCATGCCTGCTGCCACAATCCCTCGGGCGCGGATTTGCACGCGTCCCAATGGCACGCACTGATCGAGTTGATGCAGCGCCGCCGGCTCGTGCCCTTCCTCGATCTCGCCTACCAAGGTTTCGGCGACGATCTGGAGACGGACGTGGCTGGAGTGCGGCTGGTCGCGGAGAATATGCCTGAAGTCCTGATCGCGACGTCCTACTCGAAGAACCTGGGACTCTATCGAGAGCGGGTGGGCGCCCTGATCGTCGTCAGCGACACGGAGTCCCGCGCCGACGCGGTGCAAAGCCACGTACTACAGATCGCTCGCAGCATTTACTCCATGCCGCCCGATCATGGTGCGGCCATCGCCGCCTGCATCTTCGCCGATCCCCGCCTGCGCGAGTGCTGGCTGACCGAGTTGGCGGTGATGCGCGACCGCATCAAGGAAATGCGCGGGCTACTGGCGCGGCATCTGCGCGCGGCCATCGGCGCTGACTCCTTCGATTTCATCGAGGGTCAACGCGGCATGTTCTCGCTGCTGGGGGTGCCCACGCCGGTCGTGGACCGCTTGCGCGACGCGCATCATATCTACATGACCAGCGACAGCCGCATGAATCTCGCCGGCATCATGCCGCACAATGTCGCGTACGTCGCCGCTGCGATTGCCGCCGAGTTCATCGCGGCGCCGGTCAGCGTCTAACCGGCAAGCGCGCTGCTGAGCGAGGCCGCTTCCTCGGCGCAATCCTGCATCACGATTTTGATCTTCGCAGAGTCGAGACGCAGCCGCTGCATCACCGGCAACTCCAGCAACGCCGCATCGACAGCGGCGGGATCGGTGGCATGCGACGCCAGCAACACCGCGCCGGCGATCACGTCGCGCAGATCGGGGGCGTCAGGACCGATGCGGCTGTGGTCCTGCTGCTCGCCGACGGCCACCGCCATCTCATCGGAAAATTCCCAGTTCTCGAGGATCGCCTTGCCGATGGCGGGATGCCAGTCATCGATGATGCTCTCCAGAGTGTTGCCGGTCACGAATAGATCCGGGTGCGCCGCGGCGCGGGTCAGCACGTAGAGTTTGCCGATGCCGTGCATCATGCCAGCCAATAGCGCCTCCTCGGGATTCACCCGCGAGCACGACCGGGCCAACACGTAGGCGTAAGCGGCCACCAGGGTGCTGTTCTCCCAGAGACCGCCGAGACGCGGTTCGAGTCCAGCCAACTTGGTGGCATTGCGCATCTGCGCCATCGAGAAGGAGATCGAGGCGCTGCGCACCATGTTGTACCCGATGCGGTTGATCGCGGTACGCAGATCGGTGACGGCTCTGCCACTGCGATTCAGTGACGCGGAGTTCGCAATCCGCAGCAGGCGCGCGGCCAGAGCCGGTTCGGAACTCACCACGCGCACCACCTGGTCGGTGGTGGATTTAGGATCCGATAACACCCGACGGACGCGGATCGACACCTCCGGAAACGAAGGAATATCCACCTTGCCCGCGGACAATTCGCCCGCGAGAATCCGTACGAACTCGAAGCCGATCTCACGGGTGTCGTCTGTTTGCACTGTGGTCACATAACCTACCCTGGTCACATCATTATGCATCGACCGCAGGGTGGAATACATGAGCGCGGCGGCATGTCCGGCTCGCGCATCGTCACCGAAGCGGACCCGAGCGGACGTAAGCGATTAAAGCACCCACTCATCCGCTCAGACGTGACATGCGAGCCTGTCTGACTCATGCGCGTGGCCGCGAGCGTGCATTAGTCGGATAGGCTTCTAGGTCGACTAGTGAAACGCTGCCGTACCTCGCCATTGCGCGACCGTTCGGTAAAAAGACCGCGACCGTAGACGGACAATACCTGCCGCCAAAACATGACCGCGCCCGGATGTCGCAGGTACTCGACGATTTCCCACTCGCCCGCGAAACGATCGAAGATCAGGGTCGCCGCGTCGCGGCCTATCCCTAGGCGCCGGTACTGCTTGCGGACGAAGAACTCCGACATTAGATAATTGACCGACCTTTCTCCGACGGCGGGAATCCGCGGACGGCTCACCAAGGCAAAACCGACAGGATCCACCCCTTTTAGAATCAACAGAGGATGGCACTGGTCGTTGACGAACCAGTTCGCGAAGAGCTCCTGTTCCCGGTGGTTATCGTAGCCCAGAACGGAGAAAAGACCCGTATTCAGGTCGGACAGGGCATCCATGTACTCGCCGTACACATCCTGGATCCATTGACGATCCCGCTTGGAATGTCGACAGTCACGAATGCTAACGGACAAAGAAGGCGACTTCCCTGAGCCTCACAACAACACGGAGCCCGCCCGGAGCGGCCACGATGGCCGTCCGTGCGGGCTCGGGATCAGCTCGAAGCGATTACGGCTTCGGAGCGTCCGCAGCGGAGGCTGCGGAAGACGCTGCATCGGCGGCGGCGCTGGCGGCCATGGCCGAATCAGCGGCGGCGGACGCTGCGGAATCAGCAGGAGCGGCGGCCGGCGTCGTATCGGTGGTCGGAGCGGGAGCCTCGGTTTTGCTGCCGCAGGCGCTCAACACCAGTGCAGCGACAAAAGCGCTTAGAGCAAGTTTGGATTTCATCTATCGATACCCCAGAAATATTTAATGATAAAAAGTGTTGGGCAAGCTGTTTCATGGGCTTCCACCCAGATCTCACGGCCGATTTTAGAGGGTTTCACCTGAATTTCATATCCCTTTCGCCCATCATGGACGGGCTTTAACGTCAAGAATAGTTACGCAAGGGTCGTGTGCACCCTGTGGTTCGCCGCTCGCGTGGCGCATAATTTAGGCCGATCTACCGGCAAATTCGAGGTGTTGGAGTGAAAGTGGACACGCTGGATGAGCTCTACGTGGAGCATCTCCGTACTGTGGCGAACCGCACCGATCGCTCGTTAGCCGCTTTGGGGTTCGATGCACTGGTCATTCAGGCGGGTTGCCCGCCGACCCAGTTTTTGGATGACCAGGACTACCCCTACAAGGTCAATCCCCACTTCAAAGCGTGGGTTCCCGTCACGGATAACCCGCATAGCCTGCTGGTGTATCGGCCCGGCGCGGCGCCGCGCCTTCTGTTCCACCAGCCTAACGATTACTGGCACAAGCCGGCCAGCCTGCCGCGCGAGGCATGGACCAATGCCGTCGAGGTGACGCCGATGCCCGAGCGATCGCGGGCCGCGGAGGCCTGGGGCACGCTCGGCCGGGTGGCCTTCATCGGCCCCAGCGGCAGCTTCGAAGGCATCGACGCCCAGTCGCTCAATGATCCGGATCTGCTGCAACGGCTGCACTACGATCGCGCCGTCAAGACGTCTTACGAACTCGAATGCTTGCGCCGCGCCAGCCTGTTGGGCGCGCGTGGCCACGCTGCGGCATTGGCGGCATTCCGCCGCGGCGCCTCCGAATACGAGGCGCACATGCGCTACCTGGAGGCCTGCGTCCAGCGGGAGGAGGAAATGCCTTACAACAACATCGTGGCCTACAATGAAAACGCCGCGGTGCTGCATTACCAGAACCTCGCGCGCGAAGCGCCGCCGGCGTTGCGCTCCTTCCTGATCGATGCCGGCGCCCAATACCGGGGGTACGCCTCCGATATCACGCGCACCTACGCCGCCGCGCCCGGACGTTTCGCCGACTTGATCGAGGCCATGGACGACGCGCAATTGCGCCTCTGCGATGAAATCGTCTCGGGCAGGGACTATCGCGAGGTGCACTTGACCGCGCATCGCATCCTCGGCGACCTGCTGCACTCGGTCGGGGTGACCAAGATCACCGGCGCGGCGGCATTGGAATGCGGGCTCACGGGAGTGTTCTTTCCGCACGGCATCGGGCACCTACTGGGGCTGCAGGTTCACGATGTCGGGGGTGTGATGGGCAGCGTCGACGGTGTCGAGCGCAAACGTCCGGAGGGCCATCCCTACCTGCGCCTCACGAGAATGCTCGAACCCGGCGTGGTGGTGACGGTGGAACCCGGCATTTACTTCATCGATAGGTTACTGGCCGAGGCTAGACAAGGCGACAAGCGCGACCTCATCGAGTGGGCCGTGGTCGAGGAGTTGCGTCCCTTCGGCGGGATTCGGATCGAGGATAACGTGGTGGCGACGGTGGGGGCGCCCGAGAACATGACCCGCGACGCGTTCGCCAAACTGGCGGCGTAGCGAGCCTAGCTAGGCTGCCGCTGCCTTGCGGCGCTTGGGAGCCGCGGCAGCCTCGGTCGCGGGCGCATCCTTCTTGGACTTCTTCTTGGGTGCCTTGGTGTCCTTGTCGGCTTCCGCCGGCGCAGCGGTCACCGCGACCAGTTCGGTGAGCTGCATCAGCGCCATGTCGGCCGAATCGCCGGGACGCGGTTCCATCTTCAGAATTCGAGTATAGCCGCCGGCGCGCGCCTTGAAGCGCGGACCCAGTTCACTGAATAGCTTTTCGACGATCGCCTCGTCCCGCAAACGGGAGTAGGCAACGCGGCGTTTTGCGAGCGAGTCCACCTTCGCCAAGGTAATCAACGGCTCCACCACCCGGCGCAACTCCTTGGCCTTCGGCACCGTGGTGCGGATGGTCTCGTGACGCAGCAGCGAAGTCGCCATGTTGCGCATCAGCGCATGACGGTGGGAGGCATTACGCGATAATTGACGACCGCTGTTTCTATGACGCATTTTCTAAAACCTTGACTGTGATCCGCTGTTGGAGGCCTGCGCTCGTGTCAGATGCCGTCGCGCTCGTCGTCGCGCTTCAAGCCCGGCGGCGGCCAGTTGTCGATACGCATGCCCAGGGTCAGGCCGTGACTCTCCAGCACTTCCTTGATTTCCGTGAGCGACTTCTTGCCGAGATTCGGCGTGCGCAGCAGCTCCACCTCGGTGCGCTGCACCAGATCGCCGATGTAGTGAATATTCTCGGCTTTGAGGCAGTTGGCACTGCGCACCGTGAGTTCCAATTCGTCCACCGGACGCAGCAGAATCGGATCGAACTGCGTCTCCGTGGCCTTGGCGGTGGACTCGTCCTGGCCCTGTAGGTCCACGAACACCGACAATTGATCCTTGAGGATTCCGCCGGCGCGGCGAATGGCCTCTTCCGGATCGATGGTGCCGTTGGTTTCGATATCCAAGATCAGCTTGTCGAGATCGGTGCGCTGTTCGACGCGCGCGCTCTCGACGTTGTAGGTCACCTTGCGCACCGGGCTGAAGGACGCATCCAGCTGCAGGCGGCCGATGGCGCGGGTCTGTTCCTCGAACGCCGCGCGCTGCGCCGCCGGCCGATAGCCGCGACCGCGCTCGACCTTCAACGACATCGACAACTCGCCGGCCTTGGTGAGATTGGCGATGACCAGATCGGGATTCAGGATCTCGATGTCATGGTCGCCGGCGATATCGCCGGCGGTCACGGGTCCCGGACCCTTCTTGTGCAATCGGACTTCGGCCACGTCGCGCGTATGCATGCGGATCGCTACCGCCTTTAAGTTCAGCAAGATGTCGACCACGTCCTCTTGGACGCCTTCGATCGCGGTGTACTCATGCAGCACGCCCTCGATCTCGATCTCCGTGATGGCCGCCCCCGGCAGCGAGGACAGCAGCACTCGGCGCAAGGCATTACCCAGCGTATGACCAAAGCCGCGTTCGAACGGTTCGATCACGATGCGCGCATGGCGCGGCGACACGGGCTGTACCTTGACGACCCGGGGCTTCAAAAACTCATTGATCGATCCCTGCATGGATATCACCTACGTTGACTAACCGCGGAAACCCCGCAGCAGAGGCTGCGTGGTTACTTGCCAATTCCCGACTCGAGATACTGACCCGTCGAGACTCATGGCTACTTGGAATACAGCTCGACCACCAGACTTTCGTTGATGTCCGGTAGGATCTCCTGACGATCGGGAACCGACTTCAATACACCCGAGAATTTCTTGTCGTCCACTTCGACCCAGTCCGGAAAGCCAACCTGAGCGGCAATGGTCAGCGCCGCCTGGATACGGGTCTGCTTCTGGGCTTTCTCACGCAAATTGATGACGTCGCCGGCCTTGCACTGGTAGGACGCGATATTCACCAGTTTGCTGTTCACCAAAATCGCCTTGTGACTCACCAATTGGCGCGCTTCGGCGCGGGTGGCCGCGAAGCCCATGCGGTACACCACGTTGTCCAAGCGGCATTCCAGGAATTGCAGCAGCGTCTCGCCGGTGGCGCCGGGACGGCCGGCGGCCTTCTGGTAATAGTTGCGAAATTGGCGCTCGAGTACGCCGTACATGCGGCGCAGTTTCTGCTTCTCGCGTAGCTGCAGGCCGTACTCCGAGAGTCGCTGCTTGCGCTCGCTCTTGACGCCGCCCGGCGGCACTTCGAGCTTGCACTTCGACTCGAGTGGCTTCACGCCGCTCTTGAGGAACAGATCAGTCCCCTCGCGCCGCGATAGCTTACATTTCGGACCGGTGTACTTTGCCATTACAAACCCTTGAGAGAACTTATCTTAACGACAGGCGCAGGCGCCTGAGCTTGAGACTCATGCAAATCAACGCCTAGACGCGGCGCTTTTTCGGCGGACGGCATCCGTTGTGGGGGATGGGAGTCACGTCTTCAATATTGGTGATCTTGAGCCCACAGCCGTTCAAGGCGCGGACGGCCGACTCGCGACCGGGACCAGGACCCATGACGCGCACTTCGACGTTCTTGACGCCGTGTTCCTGGGCCGCGTTACCGGCACGTTCCGCAGCCACCTGAGCGGCGAACGGCGTCGATTTGCGCGAGCCGCGGAAGCCACAACCGCCGGAGGTCGCCCAGGACAAGGTGTTGCCCTGACGATCGGTGATCGTGATGATGGTGTTGTTGAACGAGGCATGGACGTGTGCAATCGCGTCGAGAACGTTCTTGCGAACCTTCTTGCGCGCAGGCTTGCCGGCTTTGTCCGTCTGTTGCTTCTGGTCAGCCATATTACTTAACACCTACGGGGTCGATGCGACCCTGACAATTAGCTGCTCGCTGCGCGAGCATGAAATAACGACTCGTCAGCACGTCGATCAAGCCTTACCGACTTGTGCATTCATCTTGACCGCCTGCTTGCGGGGTCCCTTGCGGGTCCGGGCATTGGTGCGGGTCCGTTGACCGCGCATCGGCAGACCCTTGCGATGACGGATGCCGCGATAGCAGCCCAGATCCATCAAGCGCTTGATATTCATAGAGACTTCGCGGCGTAAATCGCCTTCGACGGCGAACTTCGCCACCTGCGACCGCAGCGAGGCCACCTCCGCGTCCGTCAGATCCTTGACCTTGACGTTGTGCTTGACCCCTGCGGCATCGCAAATGCGAACCGCGCGGCTATTGCCGACGCCGAAAATATGCGTCAAGCCGATGACCACATGCTTGTTCATCGGAATGTTAATGCCGGCGATACGCGCCATCTACTTCTCCACCAGAGCGCACGAAAAATGGCGCGCAAGTATATTAGAAAACTGCCCAGAGATCAATGAGATATTGCTCACCCCTGGCCTCATCCCTGCCGCTGCTTGTGCCGCGCGTCCGACGAACAGATGATGTAAACGATGCGCTTACGGCGCACCACTTTACAGTTCTTGCAAATCTTCTTAACCGAAGGTCGAACTTTCATTTCTTGGCTCCAATGCCCCGCAGGCTGGCCTTTTTCATGAGGCCCTCATATTGATGCGACATCATGTGCGACGACGCTTGCGCGACGAAATCCATGACACCGACGACGATGATCAACAACGATGTGCCCCCGAACTGAAACGGAATGCTCGGGTTCACCATACGAATGATTTCCGGCAACAGGCACACGATCATGATGTACAGGCCACCCCACAAAGTCAGGCGGGTGAGCACCTTGTCGAGATAATCGCCGGTCTGCTGCCCCGGACGGATGCCGGGTATGAAGGCACCTGCCTTCTTCAGGTTCTCGGCCGTGTCGCGCGCGTCGTACACCAACGCCACGTAAAAGAAGGCGAAGCCGATGATGAGCGCGGCGAACAGAATCACGTGCAGCGGCTGCCCGATGCTGAGCATTGACGCCACGCGCTGCAAACCGCGCTGCAACGCGTTGGGCGTCGGGCTATTGCCGAAAAATTGCGCGATGGTCGCCGGAAACACCAGCAAGCTGGACGCGAAAATCGGCGGAATCACGCCGGCCATGTTCAGCTTGAACGGCAGATGAGTGCTCTGGCCCTGCATCATGCGCCGGCCGACCTGGCGCTTGGCGTAGTTGACCTGAATCTTGCGCTGCGCCCGCTCCACGAACACACAGAACAGCGTGACCAGCACCACCGCGACCACGATCAGCAACACCACCAACGGGCTCATTTCGCCCGAGCGCACCATTTCCAGGGTATTGCCGATGGCGCGCGGCAGTCCGGCGACGATGCCGGCAACGATGATCATCGTGATGCCGTTGCCGATGCCGCGCTCGGTGATCTGCTCGCCCAGCCACATCACGAACATGGTGCCGGTGACGATGGACACCGTGGCGATGAATAGGAATTGCGGACCCGGATTGGGGACCAGATTGCCGCCCGAGTTCTGGATGGCCAGCGCCGCGCCGAACCCTTGGAAGGCGGCCAGGAATACCGTGCCGTAGCGCGTGTATTGCATGAGCTTGCGGCGGCCCGATTCACCGTCCTTGCGGATCTGCGCCCAGGGTGGGTACACCATCGACGCCATCTGAATGATGATCGACGCCGTGATGTAGGGCATCACATTCAGCGCGAAGATGCTGAACCGCTGCAGCGCGCCGCCCGAGAACATGTTGAACATGCCGAGCAGCGTGCCCTGCTGCGTGGAGAAGAAATTGGCGAAGCGCGCGGCATCGATCCCGGGCACCGGGATGAACGTGCCGACGCGGTACACGACCAGCGCGCCCAATAGGAACCACAAACGCTGCCGCATCTCGGCAAAGCGCGTCATGTCTCCTAGTGCCGAGGCGGCATTGGTGCTGGAAGTGGCCACGCTAGATCTCTTTATTCCGCGAAACTGCCGCCGGCCGCTTCGACCGCGCTCTTGGCGCCCTTGGTCGCGGTGATGACCTTGTCCTTGATGACGAAGGCCTTTTTCACGGTGCCGGAGAGGATGATTTTCACGATCTTGGTCTGCTCGGAGACCAGATTGGCCTCTATCAAACCCTTGAGCGTGACTTCATCGGTCTTCACCCGCGAGAGGTCGGTGAGGGTGAGTTCGGCACGCGACGCCTGCATATGCGAACGGAAGCCGATCTTCGGCAGCCGGCGCTGCAGCGGCATCTGGCCGCCTTCGAAACCCGTCTTGTGGTAGCCGCCCTTGCGCGCGCGCTGGCCTTTGACGCCGCGGCCGCAGGTCTTACCCTGGCCCGCGGAGGCTCCGCGACCCACGCGCAGATGGGTTTTCTTGGAGCCGGCGCCCGGCTTGATGGTATTTAAACGCATTAGACCTTCTTCCCCAGCGGGGGCTCTATGAGCAGCAGATGGCTCGCCGCATTGGCCATGCCGCGGTTCGCAGGCGTATCCGCCACCACGACGCTATGCCGGATCCGGCGCAGGCCGAGACCACGAGCCGAGTCGCGGATGCTGCCCAACTGGCCGTACAAACTCTTTACCAATGTCACTTTGAATGTCTTGTCGCTCATGGCGTCAACTCGCGATCTCTTCGACGGTCTTGCCGCGTTTCGCGGCGATATCGTCGGGGGTGCGCAGTTTGCCGAGCGCATCCATGGTGGCGCGCACGACATTGATCGGATTGCGAGAGCCGTAGCTCTTCGCCAGAACGTTGCGCACACCCGCGCACTCGAATACCGCGCGCATGCCGCCGCCCGCGATCACGCCGGTGCCGTCGGCCGCCGGCTGCATGTACACCCGGGTGGTGCCGTGCTGCCCCTTGACCGCATAAAACAGAGTGTCGTTCTTGAGCGAGACGGTGACCAGACTCTTGCGCGCCTGCATCATCGCCTTGGAGATCGCCACCGGCACTTCGCGCGCCTTACCGTAGCCAAACCCGACACGGCCGGCGCCGTCGCCCACGACGGTGAGCGCGGTGAAGCCGAATTGCTTGCCGCCCTTGACCACCTTTGCCACGCGGTTGACTGCGACCAGCTTTTCGAGCAGATCGTCGCCGGACTGTGGTTTTTCTATTCTCGCCATTGCCCGCCCTCTGAATTAGAACTCGAGGCCCGCTTCGCGTGCAGCCTCGGCCAGCGCTTTGACGCGCCCGTGATACATGAAACCGGAACGGTCGAAGGCGACCTTGTCGATCCCCTTGGCCTTGGCGCGCTCCGCAATGACGCGCCCGACGGCCTTGGCGGCCTCGATGTTCCCGGTGGCCTTCAACTCGCCGCGCACGTCCTTCTGCAAGGTCGATGCGGCAACCAGAACCTTGTCGCCCTCGGCGGCGAAGATCTGCGCGTAGATATGCTGCGGCGTGCGATGCACGGACAGGCGCAAAGCGGCCAGTTCCTTGATCTTCGCCCGCCCCCTGCGCGCGCGGCGCAGGCGAGTGTCTTGTTTGGTCAGTTTCATGTGCTTACTTCTTCTTCGCTTCTTTCAGCGTGATCTTTTCGTCCGAGTACTTCACGCCCTTGCCCTTGTAGGGCTCGGGAGGACGGAAGCTGCGAATCTCCGCGGCGGTCTGTCCGATGCGCTGGCGGTCGATGCCCTTGACCAGAATCTCAGTCTGTGTCGGCGTCTCGATCGTGATGCCGTCCGGAATCGCATAATTGATGAGATGCGAATAACCCAGAGTCAGGGTGAGATTCTTCGCCTGCACGGCGGCTCGATAACCGACGCCGACCAATTCGAGCTTCTTCTCGTATCCCGCCGTAACCCCGGTGACCATGTTGGCTAGATGCGCCCGCGTGGAGCCCGCGATGGCATTCAAGCCCTCGCCTGTGGAACTGGCCTCGACCTCGAGGTGCTGCTCGGACTGCACCACCTTGATGCCGGTCTTGAGCGCCAGCGTCAACGAGCCCTTGGCACCCTTCACCGTAACCGCGTCGGCGCCGATGGTGACGGTCACGCCCTTGGGAAGATCGACCGGCTTTTTTGCTACTCGAGACATAGATGAAACCCGTGAATTTAGCTTTCCGAAACCTTTACTGAACGCCCGTTATTGAACGACGAAGAGAACTTCGCCGCCGGTGCCCGCGGCCCGCGCCTGCTTATCGGACATGATGCCCTGCGGGGTCGAGACCACCGCCACGCCAAGACCGTTCAGCACCTTGGGCAACTCGTCCTTGCCGCGATAGATCCGCAACCCCGGGCGGCTGATGCGCTCGATGCGATCGATCACCGGGCGTCCCTCGTGGTACTTCAAGTCGATGGATAGCGTGCTCTTGGCGCCCGCCACGTCGACGTTGAAGCCGCCGATGTAGCCTTCATCCTTCAATACCTTGAGGATGGCCAATTTCAACTTCGACGCACCGACGCCCACCGTGGGCTTGCCCGCGGATTGCGCGTTGCGGATGCGTGTCAGAAGATCGGCAATCGGATCACTCATGCTCATTGTGCGCGCCTCACCAGCTGGCCTTCGACAGGCCCGGAATTTCCCCACGATTGGCCGCTTCGCGCAGCTTGGTGCGCGCCAATCCAAACTTGCGGTACACGCCGCGCGAACGACCCGTGATCGAGCAGCGATTGCGCTGCCGGCTTGGCGCCGCGTCGCGGGGCTGTTTCTGCAGCTCCACCTGGGCGGCGGCCCGCTCTTCCGCGCCGGTCTTCGGAGCGCGGATCAATTCCTTGAGCTCGGCGCGCCGCGTCGCGAACTTCTTCGCGACCTTCAGGCGGCGCTTCTCGCGCATGAGCATGTTTGTCTTGGCCATGGGCTATTACCCTACTTACGAAACGGAAAGTTGAACGCTTCTAGCAACGCGCGCCCGTGCTTATCGTCGCGCGCCGACGTGGAAATGGTGATGTCCATGCCACGAATTTGATCGATCTGGTCGTACTGGATTTCCGGAAAAATGATCTGTTCCTTGACGCCCAGGCTGTAGTTGCCGCGGCCGTCGAAGGAGCGCGTGCTGATGCCGCGAAAGTCCCGGATGCGCGGAATCGCAATGCTCACCAGGCGATCCAGGAACTCGTACATACGGTCGCCGCGCAAGGTCACCTTGCAACCGATAGCCTGGCCGTCACGCACCTTGAAGGTGGCGACCGACTTCTTGGCCTTAGTCACCGCCGGCTTCTGGCCGGTGATCTTCGCCATGTCCGCGGTGGCCGCGTCCATGACCTTCTTGTCGGCCACGGCCTCGCCCACGCCCATGTTGATGGTGATCTTGAGGATGCGCGGGACTTCCATCGTGTTCGCGAGCTCGAGTTTCGACTTGAGCTCCGGCACGATCTTGTCGTTGAAAATCTGTTTCAGTCTTGCTGCCATGTGAGTTACTCGTTGTCCGCCGTCTTACTTGGCGTCGACCATTTCCTTGTTCGACTTGAAGATGCGCACCTTGCGGCCGTCGCCGAGCGCCTTGAAGCCGACCCGGTCGCCCTTCTCGGTCGCCGGGTTGAAGATCAATACGTTCGATATATGCAGCGGCGCTTCGCGTTCGATGATGCCGCCCTGCACACCCATCTGCGGGTTAGGCCGCTGGTGCTTCTTCGACATGTTCAAACCTTCCACGCGCACGCGGTCGTCCGCCAGCACTTCGATGACGGCGCCCTTGCGGCCCTTATCCCGACCGGCGATCAAGATCACCGTGTCGCCTTTGCGAATTTTTTTCATCACAGCACCTCGGGCGCCAGAGAAATGATCTTCATGAACTGCACGTTGCGCAGTTCGCGCGTCACGGGCCCGAAAATACGGGTACCGATCGGCTCCAACTTGTTGGTAAGCAACACCGCCGCATTGGTATCGAAACGGATCAGCGAACCATCGGCGCGACGCACGCCGCTCTTGGTGCGCACGACCACCGCGTCGTAGACCTCGCCTTTCTTCACCTTGCCACGCGGGATCGCATCCTTGACGCTCACCTTGATGACATCGCCGACGGCGGCATAGCGCCGCTTGGAACCGCCCAAGACTTTGATGCACATGCAGCGCTTGGCGCCGCTGTTATCGGCGACGGTCAACATCGTTCTAACCTGAATCATGTCGGTCCTTTAACTTAGGCGGGCGCGCGATTGACGACGCGTACCAACGACCAAGACTTACGGCGCGACATCGGCCGGCACGGTTTGATCGACACCGTGTCGCCTTCCTTGCACTCGTTGTTCTCGTCATGGGCCAGCAGCTTGGTGGTACGCCGGATGTACTTGCCGTACATCGGATGCTTGACCAGCCGCTCGACGGATACCGCAATGGTCTTGTCCATTTTGTTGCTGACGACCTTGCCGGTGAGCAGACGCTGTCCGGCGACGGGCGCCTCGCCGGCCGTCGCGGGCTGCGGCGTTGCCGCTTCCGTAACGGTGAGATTTTCGGGTGTCGTCGACATCAATATCTCCAGGCGCTGCGCGCCGAAAATGCCCATGCGCTTCGCGCAACTTTCAACGGAGTCGAAGCGACCCCGTCCGATGCATGCTTGATAGGCACGCAATAAAAATATCCATCAATCATGGACGTGCCTTGGCTTGAGCAAGCACCGTCTTGACGCGCGCAATATTCTTGCGCACTTTCGCAAACTGGTCCGGCTTCGCCGCCTGACCGGTCGCCCGCGCCATGCGCAGGTTGAACTGTTCGCGGCGCAGCTTCAGCAGCTCCGCGCCGAGATCGTTGGGCGCCTTCGCGCGTAAATCCTTCGCCTTCATATTCCTACCTTCACGTGCGGACTTGGCGCTTGACGAACGTCGTCGACACCGAGAGCTTCGCCGAGGCCAATCTGAACGCCTCGCGCGCCACTTCCTCGCTCATGCCTTCGATCTCGAACAGCACCTTGCCGGGCAGCACCTTGGCCACCCAGTACTCGACATTGCCCTTACCCGAGCCCATGCGGACTTCCAACGGCTTCTGCGTGATCGGCACGTCCGGAAACACCCGGATCCAAATCCGACCACCGCGTTTCACGTGACGGGAGATCGCGCGGCGCGCGGCCTCGATCTCGCGCGCCGTCATGCGGCAACGGTCGGTCGCCTTCAGGCCGAACTCACCGAACGCGACGAAGTTGCCGCGGTTCGCGCTGCCCGCGATATTGCCCTTGAACTGTTTGCGGTACTTGGTCCGCTTCGGCTGCATCATGTGTCGTTACCTGCTCTTCAACCGGCGGCCGGCGCGGCGGCGGTCGGCGCCGCTACTTCGGGCTTCGCCGCGGCTTCGGTCTCGGCCTCGGTGGTCTCGACTTCCGGCGTATCGAATATTTCGCCCTTGAATATCCAAACCTTGATGCCGATGACGCCGTAGGTCGTTTGGGCTTCCGCCAGACCGTAATCGATGTCGGCGCGGAAGGTGTGCAGCGGCACACGCCCCTCACGATTGGTCTCGGTGCGCGCGATTTCAGAACCGTTCAAGCGGCCGGAAATCCGCACCTTGATCCCGAGCGCACCCGAGCGCATGGTGTTGGTCACGGCGCGTTTCATCGCGCGGCGAAACATCACACGCTTCTCGAGCTGCTGCGAGATGCCCTCGGCAACCAGCTTGGCATCGAGTTCGGGTTTGCGTATTTCAGCGATATTGAGCCGAACATCCTGCATGGTCATGCCCAGTATCTTGGCCACGGCCGTGCGGAGTTTCTCGATGTCCTCGCCCTTCTTGCCGATCACGATTCCCGGCCGCGCCGTATGAATGGTGATGTTGGCGCGGCGCGCGGCGCGCTCGATGTGAATGCGGCTCACCGACGCGTCGGCCAGCTTCTTCGTCAGGTACTGACGCACCAGGAAGTCGGTGTGGATATTCGACGCAAAGGTCTTGGATCCGGCGTACCACTTCGACGACCAGTCGCGCGTGATGCCAAGACGAATGCCAATCGGATTTACTTTCTGACCCATTAGGCGTCTCGCTTTCCGTCGGACACTTGAACCAGGATGTGACTGTTACGCTTGGCGATGCGCACGCCGCGCCCCTTGGCACGCGCATGGAAACGCTTGAGCACCGGCGCCGGATCCACTTCGATCCGCGTCACCTTCAAATCATCCACATCGGCGTTGAAATTGTTGTATGCGTTGGCGATCGCCGAATCCAACACCTTGAGGACGATCTTGGCGCCCTTCTTCGGCATGAACTTCAAGGTGGTCACCGCCAACGTCGCCGACTTGCCGCGGATGGTGTCGACCACCAACCGGCATTTCTGCGGCGAGATGCGCGCGTAACGAAGGATTGCTTTGGTTTCCATGCCTTACTCCGCCGACGACACTTTTTTGTCGCCGGAATGCGCTTTGAAAGTGCGTGTTGGCGCGAACTCGCCGAGCTTGTGCCCGACCATGTTTTCGGACACCAACACAGGCACGTGCAACCGGCCGTTGTGCACGGCAATGGTCAACCCGACCATGTCGGGAATCACCATCGAGCGGCGCGACCACGTCTTGATCGGGCGCCGATCGTTTTTCTGACTCGCGGTCTGCACCTTCTGAGCGAGGTGCAGGTCCACGAAGGGGCCTTTCTTTAGCGAACGAGGCACTGAGCATTCTCCAATTTCTTAGGCTGCATGTCTTATGGCCGGTCTCTAGAGCCGCTTGTTCTTGCGGCGCGCAACGATCATGCCGTCGGTGCGCTTGTTGCGGCGTGTCTTCTTGCCCTTGGTCTGCAAGCCCCACGGACTCACGGGATGCGGATTACCCTGGCCGGACTTGCCTTCACCACCGCCGTGGGGGTGATCAACGGGGTTCATGACCACACCGCGAACCGTCGGGCGCACGCCCAGCCAGCGAACGGCACCGGCCTTACCGAACACCCGCAGATTGTGTTCATCGTTGCCGACTTCGCCGATGGTGGCGCGGCAATCGACGTGGATCTTGCGCATTTCGCCGGACTTCAAGCGCACGCTGGCGTAAACGCCATCACGCGCCGCGAACTGCGCCGACGTGCCGGCACTGCGCGCCAGCTGGCCGCCCTTGCCGGCCTTCAGTTCGATGTTATGCACCGTGCTGCCGACCGGGATGTGCCTGAACGTCAGGGCATTGCCCGGTTTGATCGGCGCATCCGCACCCGAGCGGATTTCGTCGCCCGCCTTGATGCCCTTCGGCGCGAGGATGTAACGGCGCTCGCCGTCCTTGTACAGAACCAGGGCGAGGTGCGAGGTGCGGTTCGGGTCGTATTCCAGCCGCTCCACCACGCCCGCAATCCCATCCTTGTCACGCTTGAAATCGACGATGCGGTAGCGCTGCTTGTGGCCGCCACCGATGTGCCGCGTGGTTTGCCGACCCGAGTGGTTGCGCGCACCGGTGCGGTTCTTCTTGGTGGTCAGCGACTCGAGCGGTCCGCCCTTGTGCAGGTGCGACCGATCGATCTTGACCACGAAGCGCGTACCCGGCGAGGTCGGCTTCATTTTGATGAGTGCCATGGCCTTGATCCTTAACTAGCGGCGCCGGTGAAGTCGATCGACTGCCCGGTCTCTAAACGTACATAGGCTTTCTTGTAGCCATTGCGCTTGCCGGCCACGTTCTTGAAACGTCGCGTCTTGCCGGGCTTGTTGAGCAGATTGACGCCTTCGACCTTGACTTCGAACATCAACTCGACCGCCTGTTTCACCTCGGCCTTGGATGCATCGTCACGGACGCGAAACACATACTGGTTCGCCTTCTCGGTGACAGTCGCGGCCTTTTCGGACACATGCGGCTGGATCAGCACGGTCATCAAACGTTCTTTATTCATTGGCGCCTCCGAGACGCTGCTCGAGCAATTTCAATGCGCCGACCGTGGCCAGCACCTTGTCATGCTTGATGAGACTCAAGGGATCGAGGGACGACACCGCCAGCACGTCCACATAGGGAACATTGCCGGCCGCCAGGAACAATTTCTCTTCGTACGCCTCGACCAGGATCAACGCGCGGGTCAGACCGAACTCCGCAAGCTTGGCGATCAGCAGTTTGGTCTTCGGCGCGGAGAGTTCCAGCGACTCGACCGCCAGCAAGCGATCCTGCCGCACCAACTCGGAGACCATGCACTGCATGGCGGCCCGATACATCTTGCGGTTCACCTTTTGTGAGAAATCACGCGGTCGCGCGGCGAACGCCCGGCCGCCGCCCACCCAGATGGGGCTACGGATCGAGCCGGCGCGCGCCTGGCCAGTACCTTTCTGGCTCCAAGGCTTCTTGCCGCCACCGCGCACTTCCGCGCGCGATTTCTGCCGCTTGGTGCCGGCGCGACCGGCGGCCATGTACGCGGTCACCACTTGGTGCACCAGCGCTTCGTTGTACTTGCGGCCGAACGAGCTATCCGACAATTGGATGTCGCTGGCCGGCGTGACGTTCTTGAGGACGAGCTTCATGGCGTTTACTTCTTATCCGATTTGGAAGCGCCCTTCGTGGCGCCCTTGGCCGGAACGGGGACTTTGTTCGGCGCCAAGCGCTTACGCCGCAGCTGGGACGCAGCTTTCAGTGACGGCCGCACGATGACTCGGCCGCCCTCGGCACCGGGCACCGCGCCGCTGATCAGCAGCAGGTTGCGGGCCGCGTCGATCTCAACGATGCGCAGATTCTCGATGGTGCGTACCTTGACGCCCATATGACCCGACATCCGCTTACCCTTGAACACTCGGCCCGGCGTTTGACGCTGACCGATGGAGCCCGGCGCGCGGTGTGACACGGAGTTACCGTGAGTCTTCATGCCACCGGCAAAATTGTGACGCTTCATGGTGCCGGCGAAACCCTTACCCACCGTGGTGCCCGTGACCTGGACTACCTGACCCACCGTGAATAGGTCGACTTTGAGCTCACCACCGGCTGCCAGGGATTCACCCTCGTCTTTGTTCAGACGAAATTCCTGGGAGGTATACCCGGCGGCGACATTCGCCTTGGCGAAGTGCCCGGCAAGGGCCTTGGTCACGCGGGACGGACGGCGGGTGCCGAGCGTCACCTGGACAGCGCGATAGCCGTCGTTGGCGGTGCTCTTGACCTGCGATATGCGATTCGGCAACGCCTCAATGACCGTCACGGGGACAGTCACACCGGCGTCGGTGAATACGCGGGTCATGCCGCATTTACGGCCAACCAGACCAATGGTCATTGTCAAATCCTCATACGGCAGGAGCTACGATTGGCGCCCGCTTGCGTTGAAATCAGCCGGTGGTTTAGGCACTCGAGACCCCAGGCCCCTCGAGTTTTACGACTCTTGGAATACTGGCGTCGGCACCTACGCGCTCCGACCTCTAAATTGGAGCGCGAATTCTACAGGTTTTAGCGCTTCGCGCAACTGCTTCGGGGTAGGAGATGCGGTTTAATGGACGCCGGGTAATGAACGCCACGTAACAAACCGAGCGGGGCTACCCCAACAGCCGAGCGCCCGCTTTACGGGCGCAAAACCCTCAATTCAACTTGATTTGCACGTCCACGCCGGCCGGCAGCTCGAGCTTCATGAGCGCGTCGACCGTCTTGTCCGTCGGATTCAAGATATCCATCAACCGCTTGTGGGTCCGAATCTCGAACTGGTCACGCGCGTCCTTGTCGCCATGGGGCGCGGTCAGCACCGTGAAGCGCTCCATTTTGATGGGCAACGGCACCGGACCCTTGACGGTCGCCCCCGTGCGCTTCGCGGTATCGACGATTTCGCGGGCCGACTTATCGATCAAGCGATGATCGAAAGCCTTCAAGCGGATCCGAATATTCTGATTAGCCATAATTACTTACCATGCGCCTAACGCAAATTTTCGTGCGCCTCAGCGCAACTATCCACCGGGTCGTAAAGACCCGTCCATCAAAGGGTGCGAGATCTTACGCCAGTCGGCGCTCTCCTGCGCAACTTTTCACGCCCTTGAGCGCCACCGCCTACGCAGCTCGGCCCATTGATGATGACCGGTTGGATTGACACTCAGTCGACCCATCGAGCGGCCCAGTGTGAGGGTCTGGGTGGGCGGGTGGCGGGACGGCAACTGCTCCGTTGCCGTCCGGCTACCCACCCAGCCAGGCCCACTGTCATCGCGCCTAAGGACTAAGCAATTACCTTGGCCACGACGCCGGCGCCCACCGTCTTGGTCGCACGGATCACGCAATCACCTTCGCGACGACGCCGGCGCCGACGGTTTTACCACCCTCACGGATGGCGAACCGCAGTCCCTGCTCCATCGCGATCGGCGCGATCAGCTCCACCACGATCTTGATGTTGTCACCG
>Ga0116227_10002762_pt1 | contig 39602 bp, 38 predicted proteins | sample S1TSphgellanicum_FD_89693 | JGI IMG/M metagenome (GOLD analysis project Ga0116227, IMG submission 89693) | Host-associated microbial communities from peat moss isolated from Minnesota, USA - S1T2_Fb - Sphagnum magellanicum MG | ecosystem: Host-associated > Plants > Peat moss > Unclassified...
AAAAAAAAAATATATTTTTAAATTTTTTATAAATATAAATAAAAACAACACAACCAAACCACATAAACAATATAAAAAAATATATATATATATATATATATATATATATATATATATATATATATTACCAACCGTTTTTTTTTGGTGATGAATTTTCATCGTTGTGCAAAAGAAAAAAAAGGGTCGGGGGAGAGGGGGAGAAAAAACAACATTAGCAAAGGATTCTTTTTGCAAAAATGACCTCAATTCATTAAATTTTCAACAAAAGAATTCACTAGATATTTATTATAGAGTCCAACAAATAGTTACAACATAAAAGGATTTTTTTTTAAAAATCTATTATCAAATTTGTTTTACAACCATATATAATTAAATATTGTCATTAATAATTACTAATTGAAGAATTAACAGTTATCTAGGCAACACCTCAAAATTGAAGAAGAAAACAAAAACAAAATAAAAAACATTATAATAATTTTGACATATACCTTTTCTTACCTATTTCATGACAATTAACTTTGCCAGTAAAAATGTCATTCAAATGTATGCCAACTAGGTAGAGTAGATACCATGACATTATTTAAGAATGTGTAACAATTCAAAAAGCATGCCAATATGGCCAAGTTGGTTAACCACATGAAAATGATGGTTTGGCCCAAGCACCATGTTTCAAGCTTGGCATGTTTCCAAAATGAGTTTGGAGTCCCACAATTTGATGTCACAAAAAATATTATTATTATTTTCTACATACAAGTTTTAATATGTTAGGTGTTACACATTCCTATGTTGGTGCTTACAACCATTGTTGTTAACACCCATAAAACACTTAATATATAAATATCATAAACAATACAACACATTTACCCCTTATCTACGGTTAAAGTCCCACTAAACTAGATAATAATATTTTAAAAATTTATGGAAATCCACCATGAATGAACATTTTGATTTTAAAGTGAAAAAACCAACAGACCAACTGCAAAAATGAACCTTGTCATTAATTTCTTGTTGTAATTTTTCAATTCTTCAACCAAACGTGAATCATCTTGGAAAATAATTTAGGTTATTTCTTATTATTTAAAGATAGGAATAAGTAAGCATCTAGGTTTATAATATGTATTGAAGGCAAAACCATTTTCTAACCAACACTTGTTCCAATGGTGGTATAAGACATCCCATATGCTAACTTTTGGAACAATGATCATAAATCAACATAGTAGTGGCTTTCATAAACTACCCAAACAACATATGACACAGTCCTACAAGGACAACCAATAAAGATGGATCAACTTGACCATCGATATGTGGAGGATGACATGGCACAAAATTATGCACATCTTCTAGGTTTGACCATCTCATCCCTCCAAAAACAACACCCCATGCAAAAGGTAGTAGTTCATACACACACAAAATAACACCTCTTATGATCACATCCAAAGTATTGGGTGTTGTCTATTACATGTACACATAGTCATTTGGTTTGAATCTACAAATTCAAGGCCGATAACCACCTCCCTAAATAATGGGTATTGAAGTATGTCCCAATGCTGAACAATTGTTAAATTTTCCATAACCATTGGGATTACATGTTGGAACAATATAACTTTCTACTCACATGCCTAAAACCACATTTTTTGGTCATCCAAATCCATTACTACCGTGACATCACATTGGATTGAAGTTGGTAGCTTGAAATCACAACCAACAATAGGAAATATGGTGAAAATGAAATGAGAAAGGCACGTTGACTGAACCTATACCCGATAGTTAACCACAACACATTGGATTGAAGTTAGTAACTTGGGATCACAACCAACAATAAGGAATATGGTGAAATTGAAGCAAAAAAGGCATATCGATTGAACTTATACCTCATAGTTAACCACGGTGGTTGTAAATTTCAATTTTTGATATGACTCTTTTGGAACCCATATTTACACAAACCTCATTTCACTATTTGCGCCATATGTTTGGTTAAACCATTTGCTTCAATATGGTCTCATGAAATTGTAAGATGATTTAATATTTTTCACACAATTTTTGAAACTTGCCACAAAATTTTGTACCTTGGTCAATGAATATTTCAATTGGAATGCCAAACCTACTAAACACCCTATCGAAAAATGTGTATGTTGTTACTTCACTGCTATGATCTAGCAATGGCACCAAGTTTTAATAACCACTTGAAAAAATGTTCAATCATAATCAAAACATATCAATTATGTCACATTATCAATTTCAATGGGCCAACAAAATCCAAACTCCACTAATATTTTAACTTCCTAATGGGCAATGATAGCAAATGAAATGTAGATGCATTGAATAATGTCTAAATTCAATCATATACCACACAACAAGAAACAAATTGTTGAACTTGCAATTGCATTCCATGCCACCAATATTATGATTATAATAAACTATATGTTCGTTGAACCTGCAAAATGACCCAACTCCTCATGAACATGCCATACATGGCCCTCACATTGCTTTAAGTGAAACAATACCTGCACTTTTCCATCACTTCACACCTATAGGAGAAAATTACCTTCTTATTAAAACCTTTTGGCAATCATGTTCCTTGGGTGTTAATCCAACTAAAATTTATCCTATTTACATGTATGTAATAATATGTGCATTTTCATATATGTCCAAGGCACCATCATCATCCGGCTCAATGTTCATATCATGTGAATCCTCAACACCCATGTTAGTCTAAGGTACACCATAATATCGCAACAATTAACATAGGTATGTAAAGGCATGCTAACTTGGAACTACCTTTAAATTGATATCACCATGTCAATGAGCCCCAATGGTATCCTCTTCATTGGAACTTGGGTTTTGACTTAACCCATTAACATTATGATTAACCCTAGCAACTTTATGAACAATGTCAAAATCATATACATGTTAAATAAGTGCCCACTTAACTAACTTCCATGTGAAACGACATGATTCCATTAGAATTTTAGAAGATGATGATTCACAACTAAAATGAATGGGCTACCATACAAATAACATTGGAATGATGAAACTACTCAAATAATAACAAAGCATTCCCTCTCATACACGTTTTATTTGGCATATATGTCTTACTGTTGGACCAACGAACATATATATGCCACCACAAATTCTCAACCATCATCATCTAATTGGGTAAATACAACTCCCAACCCTAAGATGTTCCAATTCATGTGCAATTGGTCCACTTTGACATTACTAACACACCACTAAAAGTTGACATTCCCATAGGGTTAATAATTGTATTCCACTAATACAAATGATTATGGTAAGCTAATTTGACTTTAAGCCTCATCACACTAAGGATCTAACTATTCATCAACACCTTATGGTTCTTACATTTAAGCACTCACTTTCATCATTAGTATAGTCATCAAAAACCTTTTGATGTGATTTGGAACCTTATCACACACAGTTCCCACTACTAAATACACGTGGGTCTTCATTTCGTAAAGATTTGGTATAACATCATTAATTACCCCAAATCTTGAAATTTTCATTCACCAAAATAACCCAAATCATCATCATCATTAAACTATGATTATTTGGCCTTCATAAGTTTTTAAATTGGCGTATGTGGTTTCACTTGACACTACATCAAAATGTGGCATCCATGACTTGAACATATACGATTAATGTCCCAATCTTATCATGGAATAATTTTGCAACTATGCCACATTTATGATAATAGTTGTTTTCGTGACTACCTAACTATACATTATAATCATATTCTAAAAACTACAATGTGTGCCATTGATCATGTTTAACCAAAATTTCAAAATTAAAAAACCTTGATGGGTGGGCTCATATTTGGAGATTAAAAACTTTCGTTCACCCAACCTTTAAAAACACAATGCATTAATATTATATATTGTCATTTGGATGCAATGGATTTTACAATGTATGTATTTTATGTAAATTTTGGTGTAAAACTAAACACACAAAATTGAGCCTAGTTTAAATGTAATGGTACATGGCAATATATTTTTAAATAAATATGACACAAACTTCTACAACATAAAACTTTCGTGAACCTTGTTATTATGTTACGGCTTGATTAAAGTTTTTCTTTTTTTCCATATTGTGATTTTGAAATTTTGGAAAAATTTCCCATATCATGGGATTTTATTTTTACTTTTCATATTAAAAATATAAATATAAAAGATTTCCAAATTTATTTGAACCATATTGTGAATATTTATCCAAGAAACACTCAATTTCAGCCCCCTAGATGAACTATATGGCCTTGGAAACATATTGGAGTTGGACACAAGGTGAAGGCGCACTTTAGGGTTCTTGGAGGAATTGAAGTATTGAAAAATGGAAGAAGACATGATGCTCAGAGTTAGCCTGAGTTAGAACATAAAATTGCCAAAATTTAGAAAGATGCACCAAACTGACCATAAAGGACCTGGCGTCAATGCACCTGGAGGTGTGAAGTAGAAATCAAACATATGAAAAATATCAAAACTAACACCCAAAAGACCTATGTCGATGAACATATATATATGTGTCTGTGTGTACACAGACACATATATAACTTTGAAAATGTTAGCCACCCATTAAGGATTTAGGAATTTGAAGATTGTTTCCATATGTTGAGGGTTTTACATCAAAAATTCTAAAATCTGACTGTTTGTTTCACTTCGGGATCACTATTTCCGTAAGTGTCTGATTCACAATTCAATTCAAACATAAAAAAATACACAGATCGTTGTACAAAGGTTTTGGGCCAGATGCTGTACTTACAAGGTTTTGTGCCACCCAGATTAGACTGATTTTGCTTCCTCCACCCATTTGATGCACAAAAGTTTCCTTCGAAAATCCTGTGGAATAAGAGGTTATGTGCCACACAGACTAAACTGATTTTGCTTCCTCCACCCCTTTGATGTACAATAGTTTCCTTTGAAAATTCTTGTGCCTAAACCTTTCCCATGAAGGTGGCTTAAAAGCTGGAAATGATTGGATGGCAAATCAAAGTTGATAAGAAAGCCACTCTCTGGTGCACTCCTCAATTTTCTTTCCCCCAATCTGGCAAGTGAGTGGTGAATCTCGTCAAAAACCACCCAAAAATGAGTGAACAGTTGTGTATTGCACCCTTATTTCCTTGTGGCAAATCCCTGTGTAGTGGTCACCAGACCCAATCCCTGATAGGATTTGACCAACATTTGACCAATAAAAAGTTAAACTGCTCTATGTGAGCTCTAGACAGAGATTTATTCTCTGTAGTGATGCCACTGTGAAAAAAAAATGAGAGATTCAAATTTGAGGAAGAAAAGTAATGACTAGGTACAAAGAGGAGAAACAATTTGGCAAGTCTTTAGGGTTCTTTCAATATAAGAGCAAATGGGTTGTGTGGATCTATTTTCCATGCACACAATTATTCATACAAAGCAATCAAATAGGCTCTTTCTACTATCCTCTGTATTACCTTCCAGGAATTACCCCCTCACTATGTACATAACACACATAAACACCTGATGACCTCAAACAACAGGGACTCTGATGAGTTCTACAATCTCACCAGACTACCAATTACACATGGTTGTTCTATGAATGAGAGTGCTACAATAGTTTGAAAAGAATTAACACCAAGACCACAATGACAACCATCAGAATACACATGGTGACAAGAGACCAACCCTGGCCAGCATTTTTGTTGAGAAAGCCAAGCTTCTTCTGTGCAGCCTGCAATCAAGAACACCTGGCACATTGATTAGTACAAATCCCTCAGCTACTGTCCTTTCTGCCACCATGTGATGAGAGAAGAGGGTGAGCATCACTGCTGGTATTTCTGTGACAGGGACTTGAGACTGTAACTGAATGCAATCTCACCAATTAGCATCACATCAAGCTGGTGCTTCATCAAAACCCAGTCATATTCATATGGACACCCAACATTAAAGAATGCCACACAGGTTGTAAGAAGCAATAGAAGAGAGGCTATCAGTACAAAAAAAGTGAAACATTTTTCTTGGGAAACTCAAAAGCAAACTGACTGTTCAGCTCTGGAACAATCTCTTATGTTTGGGATGCTGGCCATATTTCAGAGCCAAAAATTGAATTTAATAACACACACAACAAAACCACCTAAATAAGAAAACTGTACCTCAAGAAGGCTCAGGTGCCCAGATTCAACCCTGGTACAAAACCCCAAGATGAGGACCACATGGGACAAAGACAGTTTGCCTACCTTTAGCCTGTTGTTTGTTACATCTGCATCTTTGTCCATGTCATCCTGCACAATATTAAAATACTATTTCAATGTACTTCTAACCTACAAAGAAAATGCAGACACCATCAAATGTTTCGTTGCCTACTCATCTCCAGAAATGTGACAAATTTACAATCAAAGGAATGGGATACAAGGCATCATAACTCAGAAAGGTGTGTAGCATACCAGCAAGCGGGTATGAAGATCTAGCTCTTCATTGACAGCAAGTGCAATATGCTTGGTACTGAGCACAGTGCTTTCAAGGCTTTCTAAATCCTCATCTTGCTCTGTACTCCCAAAACAAATCCTTGGTCACAAAAGCTTCAAAGGTTTCTATTTTTCAATCTCTCAGCCATATTTATATCTCTGAGATAGACAGTCCACAATAACACTCTGAAGGTAATTGTTATGTCAGTTCTGGCCAAACCAAAAAAAAACATGACAAGAATAAGTTTACTCATATCCTTATGATTGTAAGTCACAAACCATCACTTTCATCATGAAAGGCAGCGAATAGCTGCCATTATCCTCTACTAACACCATCAGCTCCCAAAGGTGTATAGATTAGTTTACAATAATCTGCTAAAAAATGGGGCAAACAATCATAAGGGGACTCCAAAGTTCTCCACTACTCTTCCCTGAGATTCCCTGAGTTTGCAGCAAATTGCACCCTCAGGGAACAGCCCCAAAAAAATGAAAATTCCAGATTGTCCACAAAAAGTACCCAGGAACTCCATATTAACAAAATCACCATATGAAATAGTATTTAAGAAAACTCAAAGTTCTGACACTGAATTGGTTCCAAAAATATCAATGAACTCTCCCCAACAACATTTTGAAAGTAACATGATAGTGAGTGCAGTTGTAACCTTATGAGGGTTGCTCACAAAGTGTCAGACCATCCCTTCATCACAAATAGCAGTGATGAGCTGCCATGACAACCCACTGACTCTATCACCACCTGATGGTGGGTGTGGAGTGTAGACAAGTATGTAACAATCAGCACAACATCTGGGCAAAACATTCTACGAAATTTGCATCCTGAGTCTCTGTCACATTGCAGAACCAACTGGAAGACTCAGTCATGATGGACAGCACTCACGAGACATATAACTGAATTGGTTCGACAAACTATCAAAAAACATATCTAGGTTCAAGACATGCCTCTCATGATCTGCCGTTGCAGGCTAATCAGTCCACTGTTTTCCAAGCCTTGTGTTCGATTTGTCTCAACTGGTGTAATTCCACCTTCCAGTAAATTTGCTCTGCTCAAATGGCATAACAAGGACACAAGTTAGCAATCTACTGAACCAAAGCTCTGCCACAGAACACCAATATCCAACAGTAAGCCAGATTGGACTGGCAGATGTCCAAACTACTTTGAACACAAATACAGAGTGAACTAGCAACAAACATCTGAATGCCAAAGATAGGAAAGAAATGTACCTGTTGGCAGTCTGCAAAGAAGAGAGAGAGACGGACATCTGTTTGGACTTCAAGCGAATTGAAAGAAGCATATCTTGCCTTCGGTACAACTCCTTCTCATTACTGCAAGGCTCCACAAATCAAAGCATCTCCGGTAAAAGAGTCTCTCAATGTAAATGCAATGGCCTGCTGACCACTTAAGAAACTAAGCATGTTCCTTGAGCTTGTATCTTGTACATAATTGGACAAAGCCAGAACCAATATATAGGCATCAACACATAGCCTGGAGATGGAACCCATTGTGCAGCCAAATCCTAGTATACAGCTTGTTTGCTAGAAGGTCACTAGATACCAAACAAGCTGGAGACCTATGGTATACCTTTCTAAGCCATGTACATCCCTCTATGAGATTGCAAAGAAATCTCCAAGAAAACATTTTAAAGGTAGCATGACAATGAGTGTGGTCATAACCTTATGAAAGTTGCTCAAAAAGTGTCAGACCATCATCACCTTCATCACGAAAAGCAGCAACAAGTTGCCACACACTACCCACTGTCTTCATCAGCCCCCAACAGTGGGTGTAGATAAGTAAATAATAATCCACCCAAAATTTCAGGCAAACCATTCTACAAAATCTGCATTCTGAGATTCTGCCGTGTTTCCGAAAGCAACAAGGAAGATCCAGTCATTATGTTGGCTCACAACCAAGAGACAGTCATGATGTGCAGCCAAATCCTAGCATACAGCTTCCTTGCTAGACATATTCTAAGCAAGCTTGGAGATCTATGGTATACCTTTCTGAGCCATGTACATGTGCATAATTTCTATGGAAATCTGATCACTTTGCAAAACATTGAAGATGACACCAACATGCAGTTATCACCTTCAATGACATGATGACATGCTTTGGATACAATACATCATGTGCTGCAGCCACAAGCTGTCTTTAATATGCTAACATAGCTTAAGTAGCAACAACAAAGAGCTTTCAAGCTAATTGTGATGGCCATCTCCAAGCACATAAGGTTTCAATTCCTCTTCAAACCCAGATTTGAGAAAAGAAGCAAGCAAAATTGAGCCACAGATTCATCTGAGCTTCTCCCACACATGCAGTTATCACATTCAATGGCATGATGACATGCTTTGGATACAATACATCATGTGCTGCAGCCACAAGCTGTCTTTATTATGCTAACATAGCATAATTAGCAACACAACAAGCTTTGAAGCTAATTGTGATAGCCATCTCCAAGCACACATGGTTGCCATATGCAATTCCTCTTGAAACCCAGATTTGAGAAAAGAAGCAAAGCAAAATTGAGCCACAGATTCATCTGAGCTTCTTCCATTACATCTTCAACAAACAATTAAGAAACATACAAAAAGAATTCTGACAAGCACCGTCACAAGAGTGATCAAAAGCCGATTTTCTGAATTGGATTCCCGAGTCTTACAGAACGACAACATCCAGAAATTTGTCAACAAATAGCAAACTAAACAATCCACAACACAACCACAAAGAGTGATGATGATGATGATGAACATATCTGTTTCCAGGGTTTCTACCATACAGAAGACATCAAAAGAAGAGATAATAAGACAGGAGGAGTGTTGATCGCAAACAAGAAAGAGAGGCATCATCATCGTCATCTTACAGGCTTGTCCTCAGAGGTGGATTCTGAAGAAGAGAATCGAGACGGTCGAGTTTCGTATTGAGCCTGGTGAGCTTACGACGTGAAGCAGAAACGATACGCGTGCCCTCACTGGAGTGTGCCGGCAGTTTATTGCGCTCCTCTACGCCAGCCTCGATGTCATCTGCCAATTGAAGAGCTTCTTGGAACTCCTTCAGCCACGAATCCATTTCCTTCTCCTCTCTCTCTCTCTCTCTCTCTCTCTCTCTCTCTCTCTCTCTCTCCTTGTGAAATAATAATACTAACAATAACCTCCACCACGTCTCGTCTCCTTAGTCTTCCCCTCGAAGTTCCAAACAGAAAGAAAAATCAACGCGCAATTTGCAAATTGCGCGAAGTGAAGTAGGTGAGCTACCAAGGGCAATGCAGCACAGGATCATCCCCTAACCCTAACCCTAATTCTGGTCCTTCAAGAAAGGTGCACCTCGTTCTTATCTTCTGGGGTGTCTGCGGAACCATTGTCCCTGGCTGCTCGACGGCAGCAGTGTTCTTCGAGCGACTCGGAGATCTGGACCAGATTTGAACTACAAGAAACCGTTGCGAATCGATGTGGTTTTTCTGCTGCTGATTTGAGTGTCGTTGCTGCGCTGAGCTTGAGAAAGGGAAAAGAGAAGTAGTAGTTGCACACACAACGGGAGCAACTATGACGGTCACGGATTGTCGCATGTACGAGGCGCCGTTTCCGGAGGTGGACGATGTAGTCATGGTCTCGGTATGTACCTCTCTATCACTCTCCTTTTCATTCTCTTTCCGCCTCTTGCTAAGCATCATCAAGCCAGTAGCCTAGGGTTTAAGGTTCATGGCCATCTTGCGAGCAATTGTAGATTCGAAAGTGCGACATGTGTCTGCAATTCTCAATATTATATGCTTATTACTCAATCTGGCTACCATGGAGTTACTGGGAAGAGAAAGCATTCAAAGTGTGGTAATGGAGAGAGGGAGAGAAGGCTTCCGAGCTTGTTCTTTGGAGGAAGAACCATGTTGCTGGCTTGCGGTGGTGATTCGAACGGCTTCTTCTGCTTCAGAAAGGCGGTAGTAGGCTTTGTATGAGTGTAGAGAAACACGCAGTAGTCACAGTTGTTGTCAGCACACACAGCATGTATTGTCCTTTCTGGTACTCGACTACTTACTGCAGGGATTCGTTGCTTTTTATTGATGGAAGTCTTGGGGGGATGCTGTAGGCAGTTGGTGACAGGAGGCGTTTATTATGGTTGCAGGTAAAAAACATTGCGGAGATGGGTGCCTACGTGCATCTGCTGGAGTACAACAATATTGAAGGCATGATTCTGCTTTCTGAGCTCTCACGGCGGCGCATTCGCAGTATTAGCAGTCTCATAAAGGTGGGCCGGCAAGAGCCAGTGATGGTGCTCAGGGTGGACAAGGAAAAGGGTTACATTGATCTCAGCAAGCGACGTGTATCAGAAGAAGATATTGCAGTGTGCGAGGAGCGCTACAACAAGAGCAAGCTGGTGCACTCCATCATGCGACATGTTGCTGAAACCATGGAGGCTGATCTTGAGGTATGATTTTTATGGACTTGTTCTCAGACTCATTCTCAAAATCGATTTGCACTTGCAGACACAGCTTTTGCAAATAACTCCAGACTATTGCATTCATTTACAGGAGGAGAAGCTGAAGAAAAATTATCTCATCGATCTTAATTAGAGCTTTTATGAGTGGTATTGGCAGGATCTTTACGCACATGTGGGATGGCCTCTGTACAAAAAGTATGGGCATGCATTTGAGGTGATATTTTTGTGCTCTGCATGTGTTGTAATCATTGGCAAAGATTCTGCAGGGCTTCTTGTGAGTATAATTGCACTAGTGATTGATGGACAATGAGGTCAAGAATTGGTAAGTCTTAGTGCTTGGCATTTCTGATTGAAATCTTTCACCACAGTTCGTGTAAGTCCTTGCATGTCATGCTTATCTGTTTTTATCTCTTTGCCTGATTGCAAACCAGGGTGTTGTCTTTTCTTGGTGAGCAGGGATTCAAATTGATAGTTACTGATCCAGATTCAGTGCTTGGTGGGCTCACCAAGGAAGTGAAAGAAGAAGGTCCAGATGGACAAGAGGTGGGCAATGACTGTAAAATTTCTTGATGTTGTTAGGTTACTAAATCAAGCCTGGTGGTAGTCCTTCTGTTTACACAGGTCTAGTTGACAGCTGTCCCCTCTCAGTTGTCATGGTGCTTTCATCTGCAAATGTGTGCAGACAGTCAAAGTAGTACCAGCAATGACTGATGAGGTGAAGGATGCCCTCATTAAAAATATCAGAAGGCGGATGACTCCTCAGCCCTTGAAAATCCGGGCTGATATAGAACTAAAGTGCTTCCAATATGATGGGGTCTTACACATTAAGGTGCGTTTATCCACTCTGGTGAAAAAGGCATCTGCCTCTGGGATATATTGGAGAATGAATTGTTGTCTGGTCTGTGTGATCTGGTTATTAAGTTCCAATCTTGGATCCTTCGCAAGGATAGTTTCTAGAATTAACTAGAGAATGTGTAGCATTTCCTTTGCGAAAATCATCTGTTTCTCTCAGCTTGGATCCCAGTGTTACAAAATCAGCTTGTTCTCTTTAAACACATTGAGTGATCAAGTACATAGTGAAAGTCCCATGCTCTCAGTTCAGGAGTACCTTGAAAATATGGGCCTTGTCTCAAGGGTGGTCCCATCACTTAGTGCAGCAAAATTACCCATCGTATCAGCAGGATTTGGGTGTTATGCTCAAAGTGGAACAATTAGGAGGAAGAAAGAGGTACCTTGTGTTCTGATGTGAATTGTCCTTCTGTTATAGGATGCAATGAGAAGGGCAGAAGCGGCAGGGACACAGGAGTGCCCAGTCAAAATAAAGCTTGTGGCACCCCCACTATATGTTCTCACAACACAGACACTTGATAAGGTGAGTTACTTTTGCATTTATCAGTGGATAGAGATGAATTGTTCAGGTGGATATTTGACGCATGTTCAGGTGGGTTGTTCTGTTTTGAGCTGAGTAATTTCATCGACTTTTAGTTAGCTGTGGCTTATTGACTGCTAGCCAAAATCATGACTAAGTCTTCTGGTTGCTTATGGCAATGCAACAGACAGTACGCAGATTTTTGTATAACTCTTTGCTGGAATCTTTCAGAAAACAATTTATGTACACGCACTGCTGTAAGCTGATGAAGTCAGTGAGGAGTAATGGCAGCTATCCACTGCTATTCCTGAGGAAGGTGATGGTCTGATACTTTGTGAGTGACCCTCACCAAGTTAGGACTGCACTCATTCTTGTCCTGTTTGTTTTGAGTTGGCTACAACTGACATAACATTTACCTTCAAAGTGTTGTTGCAGACTCTGCAATTTGACTGCAGTCATACTTGGACTTTCATAGCATTCCTGGATTTGCTTCATAGTGGAGCATGGGACTCTTAAACCCTATTTAGGGTTTTAGATGTTTAGAGGCACACTGAGATGGTTTAAAATGTAAAGAAGAAGTGCCAGTACAAAGAGATTGTCTGCATAGGTGGTGATAAACACTTGTGAAAAGGAATTCACTACATTCCATTCATATGCATTTGTGTAATGCTTGTTGGTCTGGAACATGGTGAATTATACTATGTGTGTCTTATGGATGTATTGGAATGGAGTGTCATGGCAGGAGCTTGGCATATCAATCTTAGAATCAGCCATCAGGGCATGTGTGAAAGAAATTGAGATACACAAAGGAAAGCTGACAGTGAAGGAGGCTCCTCGCGCGGTACACTTCATTCATTAGTTCCTGCCATTGAATTCTCCATGTCTGTTAACTTGTTTTAGCTGCTGAGAAATTTCCACAAGTTTGACCTGTTGTCCTTGTTTGGGTCGTTGTTAAGGATGAGCTGTTGTTCTTGTTTTGGTTGTTTTGGTTGTTGTTAAGGGTGAGCTTTATTGTTTTATAATGTGGGTTTGCATTGAATGTATTCAGGTGAGTGAGAGGGACGACCGGCTTCTTGCAGAAACTATGCAAAAACTTGGGGATTCAAACCAGGATGTTGATGGAGACATGGATAGCGAAGAGGAAGAGGACCAGGGCATGGGCGCAGCTGACCTTGAAGAGGCTGGTCTAGTTGAACTGTAGAATTTTGTATTTACGTATTTTCCTGGTAGAACATGTTGCCCTAAACTGAGCTACTGAGTGTCCTCATCATTCCAAAGAGTGTAAGTGCCCCCCTAACCTGTCTCTTAAGTGAGGGGAGTCGTCAGGAATTTTTTATAGTAGTTTCTTTTTGGAAGCAAATTAGACCACCACTTCATGATTCATGTCACCTTGGAATTTGACAATGGAGTCATTAGAGACAAGGATGCATGAACATTGTAACTTTATGTTACCAGAAAGTCACTATTGTCAAAAGTATCCTTATCCATCAGCAGAGTCATAGAGGAAGTAAATGATTGTGGTTTGAAGGGTGGTGACAACTGCATGATTAGAACCTTGAAGATGAAGGGTTCTGCAAACATCCTTTGTCCTGATGATAATTGTTAGCTTGTGTCAGGTTCTGCATGAACTTCTCAGAACACACATGCACACCAGCTTTACTTGTGTCACTAGCTTCACACATCTGTGAGAAAGTTGTTGACTGATCCCCATCTCCCAAAATATTGTATTACTGTGGCTATGCATTCACCAGGCCCAGGTATTGGACACATAGACGTCAGAAAGTGTCTAAGCAGGCACTCTTTTAGCATTTTTGTATGTCAAGCAACAAGTAGAGGTCCCTCTTTTTCATGCTTGCTGTTAGGCTGCTGTTATGTGTTGGATCTGAAATTTCGATTACCTTATCGATTCTTTTAAGGTGGACTGAAATCATCGGTATTGAGAAATACCTAAGTACAGATATAGATGAGGAGGCCTCATATTACAGAAAGGTGTCATATTGTGTTGCATCTGATAATCTCTATTGAGTATAGTACTTTATGTGGTAGTTTTTAGAGCAAGGTACATGGACAGCTTTGGAGTTTATGGTTAGATCTCACTTTCTGAGACTGAATTGGCTCTTCATACTACATGGCAACCCAAGTGGGCAGCACCATTCACTAAAAGAGTGGATTACCACATCTTCACAACTACCTGCTTGTTTTTCAATCTGTGAGGAGCAACATCAATGAGAAGTAACCATCTTATAACCAAATGTACAAATCAAGTTCTATCTGTGATTTCTTTGCAATCAGGTCACATTTCACATTGCATTTCAAGCAAAAAGACTTGGCTTCTATCAAGAACATGAGAAAATGAGTTCGTTCAAGTTTTGCCATGAGTTCATTGCACTTTGTCATTCAATCTGCACTCTGTAGAAGTAGAAGATGACAGGCATTTTTGTGTTGGGATTCAAGTCCTGGTTTCACACAAGTTTTTACTATGGAGCTTCTTACAGCCACTAGTATGAATAGACAGACCCATACACCAGCTCTTGAGTCCACCACACCATCTCAGGTCCAAACTCCAAACCCCTTTCGAAGGGGTTGGGATTTGCAGCAACTTTTGATTTCCATGAACTTAGCTAGCTTGTGATTTGAGAGTGTCATCCTTACACTTGGCAAGATTGTTGGTTCCTACTATGGGTGATGCTAACTTCAAACTCCAAATCGAAGCCATCCGTTCACCTGCTGCATGACAAGTATGTCTTGAATTCGCATGCATGATCAGAGCAGCTAATGGTGAAGTGAGGTTGGAAGGAATTTATTGAGCTTTCTTTTTCTGCATTTTGATGGAAAAATCAGATTCATGAGCATGTTACAAGCATGAGATTCCAAGAAAGGAAAGAAGGGAGAAGAAGAAGATCATCTCCTGCTTGTTACAAGTCCTATCTCTAGCCGAGAGTTGTATGTTTTCCATGCATCATCATTGTGCCATAATAATCACAACATGACAAAACATTGAATTTAAATTCAATGTCTAGTAATTATGACAATTCTATATTGCATCTCATAATGCTTTTGGCAAATTATATATCTAACACAAACATTGTTGGATGGAAGCATTGCGTAACATTTCCTCTAATGTTTAGGAAAATTATATTATTATATCCCAACAATTGTGCTATTGAGTAAAACAAACCATCGTTACATTATAACAATGGGAAAGCATTTTTTTTAATTGCTATTTTTCCAATTTTGTATCAATCAATTTGGATTTTGAAATTCCCATTTTATATTTTGTAAAATCTTTCAAGAGCAAAAACTCGTTAATGTTATCAAAATCTTGACTAGTATGTGAATTTTAAAATAAAGTATGATTTGAAATTGTGGCATGTAATGAAAAAAAAAATTGCCACAAAAAGAAATTTTTGTGCATCATTGAAACCAAACAAAATTTTTAACCTTGAATATATTGATTACAAATTCAAAAATTAAAGAATTAGTCAAAAGCCTCAACAATCACATAGATGTTGATTGCAAATTTAACAACCATATATGGGCATCCTATCCATAATCTCTAAAAGATGGATCAAGAATAATAATATTGTATTATTCATTGCATAATACAATAGTGTAATGATCTAATGGACAAGAATATTACTTATTGTCTATTGTGTTCTTGCAAAATTTACAAAAGGCATCTTAGTGCCATGGTTGTAGTGGTATTAGCAAGAAAAGAGTTGGAAACATTTGAACAACTTTTGAGTTGAATTCAAGATTATGATTGAAAAACAACTCCTTACATCCACACCCTTCACAAAATCCAATCCAACATATTTTGATATCATCCCTTCAGAATCACTTTAGTTGGAATTATGGTTAAACTTGAAACAAATGAAATCGTAGGCTTCATAATAATGTGCATTATGTGACATTCTTTTCATGCCAAAGTAAGCCATCAACTCAATTTCAAGTTCAAATAATGTCAAAAACACGCTCTTCAAGGTTCACATAATGTAATTCATAAAGAAGAAATCCTTAACTCTTCAAATGGTAGAATACATGCAAATGGTTATAATGCTCATGAATGAATAATATCTTCCACCTTTTTACACTCTTGATGGAAGTTTTTTTTTCCTTACTCTACTTCAAATCAATTAGGATGTCAAACTTGCAATGAAGCAACCAAACTATGAGTAATCCTCCAAAATTCACTATTAACTCCATTGTATTGAAAACTTGCTAGAATAGAATCTCATACAATCTACCAAAGATTGCCACTTTATCACAAGCATCGAAAAATACTTGCCACAATTGCAATTCCTTGAATGATATCAGATCCCAACTCTTTGTAAGTAGCCAAAATATCTAGTCACACTATTCCACACTTGTTTTGTTGGGAATATGATATATACATGAATGATGCAACCATCTATTATAAGAAATGTTATCATCATCGCATTGCAATTCCCTTATGGAATTCGTGTATGAGTTGCAATCTTAGAAATACACATAAGAAAGTAACAAGCTTTTATGAATTTTGTACATTTTGTGCAAACCAAAAAATAGATAAATTTGGCTTGTGAGTTGTTGCATGCACTTGCAAAATCCATCAAAGACCTAAACTCCTAACCAAGGAAAGGACCATTTGCACTAAAATGAGAGGGCATGTTGCAAGTGTGAAAGGCACACATAATTGCGCTTTGGGTATGGGCTTCACCATACCAAGAGATAGCATTTGCCCATGAATGGTCAAACACTATTTCTCACATGAACCCTAGAACAAGAGTTGTATTGAGTTATTATTCAATTTACAAGTAGTTCGTTGTTATGTGCAATTGTGAAGGGGCATTTGTGCAACCATTTTTTTGTCATGTCATGGTTTATTAGCTCTTTGGTTGTGTATGCAACTAAATTGCAACTAATGACATGTGTGAACATTTAAAGAGATAATTATTTTCATCCAAGTGGACCTCCTAAAACATTAATCATGTACATGACCACCTCATGGCAACCAAGGTGATGTGCGGCCCCTAATGGTCATTCCAACTTATGATAAGTAGACTAACTTTGGGAGTCTATTGCAATTTTGCAAAAAAATGATATTTTAAATAAGATTAGTGTTTTAATTTTATATTTCCCCCCCAAGGGACTATGCTATTCATTAATTTTTTGAACTATGTGTAGGAAAGAAAAGTATTCTTTTGAGAAGTATTATATGAGAGAACTATAAATTTTCTCACCTTTTTATTATCTAAAATTTTAATATCCATATAATCAAACCACCTTAAATATAATTTGAATTTTATGTTTGCATTCAATTTTTGCATTGTAGATTTATTTGAATTTTTATTTTTAGTTGAAGGGGTGAAGAGTGGATGACACTTATAGTTTGAATTGATGATTTAAAATAGATAAGCATGAAAATTATGATCCACACCGAAAAGGGTTTAACAAATAGTCTATATATTTTTTAGATGTTTTGCAAAATGCAATATTGTAATTATGGACTATTTAGTGTAAAACCAAAGTAATCCATGAACTAATGCCTAAAATCTTATATATATATTCTAAATGCACGTTATCAAAGCATACCTTATATTAATTATATTTGAATGTATAGAATAAAATGAACCTACATATGTTGGGAGGTTGGCTATGGAAGGAATTACATGAAAGACATGAATACATTTGAAATTATATAACATGATATTGAAATGAAGTGTTTCAATCATCCTTTGTGCAACCCATGTAATTGATCCATTAATTGTTTTAGAATTTGTGCCAAAAGTTTAAAATATGGTCAATCTTGAAACCTAGATCTCAATCCATTTTAGGATTGATGTTGAATGGATTCCAATTGGATCAAGTTCATCACAGTTGCAATTTTAACTATCCAATTTTGGACTAACTTTGATTTAATTTTGTCCAATTTCAGTTAAAGTTTTGATTTTTTTGATATGATCTATTTGATATGTTTTAAGCCCAATCCATAGTTGTTAGACCATTTTTGGACTAATCCTAGTAAAATTTAGGCTATATAGATTTCAAATAAGCCAAATCAAGTATAGGTGCATTTGTCAAAAATTGTTCTAAGGCCTTCTCCCCTTGTCCATCAATGTTTTTTTAAGGAATTTTTTATATAGCCTAAGTGACTACCATTCATAGGAAGATGTAGAAAAAATTGCTGATTGTCCTTAGAGAGATTTAGCCAAATCTGGCTATAGACCAAATATGAAATAAAAATCTCCATTGCTGGAAAACCTTATGGGATTTTGGCTAATGACAAAAGTCAGCAGCTGATGCATCAGAGACTTGGACAGTAGACTGTTCCAGCAACCAGGCCTGGGAACACAAGTGACCTCACAAGCTTGGCAGCATAATAGAGGAACTTTGTACAGCATGCCAAACTTCTTTGAGTTCAAATAATTCTGATGTAGTTGTTGCAACAACAGACTACACCAGCAGTTCCACACTCGAATGACTTTTTGGCACAAAAATTATTCACTTAGACTTATGCATCATAAGGAAAAGAATCATCAAAAAAACACCAGTTTCACCAAAATATTACACCAAAAAGCACCAAAATTGTCGGCACCTTTTTGAATTTTTTTCCAAAGTAAAATTGTTGATACGGCATTGTCCAAGGTGGAGGCCCATGTTCATTGTAGAGTAGAATGCTCCTGCCAAGTTGTGCTTATCAGCAATCTTTGTCCAACAAGCAAATCTGAGATTTACACCGCTCTCTACGACTGAAAGTCCAAATTCAAAAGCTATGAAGACAACCAATTCATATTCTGACTAAGAAATTTCTATCTTTACCATGAGAAACAAGTGCAGGCATTGCATATCACACACGATTGACAAAGGTTATTGAAAACTAAGTACTTGTTCCTAGTGATCTGGGAAGCACAATGGGCACAGGGCTGGTGGTCCTGATGTTGGGCATGGTGGATTAAAATGGGTTCCGCACCAAGGGCAGTGCTAAATACTGTGGCATTCCTGCAAGAGAAATGCCAAGAACTGGACAAGCTCTTGAATCAGTACATCTGATCACTTGTGTTGAACACAAGAACCTGATTCCCACATCTGCAGTCTTTGCAAAGAAATGAAGGGCAAGAGTTTAATGAGCCCAAAAGTTACGTAGTATTGCTGAGCTCCGATTGGCATTGACAAAAAAAATTGCCTTCTTAACAAGATCTTACCTTCAAATGTTGCTTCGACTTTGGGAGTTTACTGCAAAATGGAATGCACCAACAAAGAGTGAAATCAAGAGGAAAAAAAAAACCTATAGCCAACTATATTTTTCACAGTATAATGAATGCCAAGAAAAAAGGGCTCGGATATGAGAATTCATCCCACACAACTATGGTACTTGCTTGTGCAGTAGTGTGTTGTTGACCTAGAATGAAGAAAAAACCGAGTGATAAAACCTTAAGTACCATATTTCAATTTGCTCCCTTCTGAATAGAAAAGTGCAGGGGAAAGACAAAAAAAGACAACTTACACATTGATGAAGTTTTCACTCATTTATGCACTGGGGGTGGGCTTGATGCTGTAAGTTCTATAAACATATGCATCTCATTATTCACTTCAATCCAGGTGTGACCTACCTGTTTCTTCACACCTTCTTCCTTTCTCTGTCATTCAACATTCTCACAAAGACACATGTTGCTAACAGCAACATAGATGTTTGACAACATCACATATCAAGCAGGCATATAAGGCTCCATTAATTCAAGAATTCGTTTGACAATGCGTTCTGGGCCATCTCCGCATTATTATGACTTTTGCAAACACCAAGCAAAGCCCTCCACGCAGCCGCGTGTGGTTTATAGGGCGCACTTCCATGACCATATTCTTTGCCTCTTGTAGATGGCCAGCATGGCCAAGAAGGACAACCATCTATCTAGCTGTAATGTTCCAATTTTGCAGAAATCATATAGTCTGTGACCATTGAAGCATAACAGCACGTGCCTTCATCCACCAAAATTGCATGGCTACAAGCTGACAAAAGATAAATAAAGATCCATGAATCATAAATCAGTGCTCATCCACCAAATTTTCAAAAGAAAAGACCGCCAAAAGCTATTAGCAATTGGAATATCCAACTTGAAGCCTCTTCCACGATCAGTGTTTTGCAAAAAAGGAAAAGGAAGAAGCAACCCAACGTAATGCCCGCAGCCCATTTTCAGGTTGAAGAAGAGTAACTGGGTGATGATCAAAAATGAGATCTCTTGATGAAGAAGCGGGAGAACTAGCCCATCATAGGTACAACATTTTATGAGATGGAGATTTGTAGCCTTCCAAATGCCAGTGCACCTCTTAGCACACGCACATGAAGGAAGAAGAACAGCGGCAGTCTGCCGCATGAGAAGCAGATCTGCCCACAAACCCTGGCAGGCCAGAAAATCCCGACTTTGTTGTGCTCGGCCGCCCCTGGTAGACGTCTGTCTGCCACTGTAGCTACCCTTTCCACCCTGCCCGGGAGGAACTGGGGAGCTAATTCTAGCACTCTGCCCAAGTTTCTCACCAGTCTCACCATTCGCCTTCATGCTCACCTGCTTTAGTTCTTGAGGTTCCCATCCAGTGTTTTCTTTAATGGAAAAAATTCACCATTTTTCAACACAGAAATTGAGAAATTTTTGAATTTTTAAAAATTTCAAGTGCAAATTCGACAATTTTTTCTATTTTTGGTCAAATTTCACCCAAAATTGATACCCAAAAAAAGGAAAACAAAGAAAAAAAAACATTGTGCACATCCTCCATAACCATTTTCTCAATGTGCACCCTACATTTTCTCGATTTTTTTCTTTTTGTAAATCACATTTCTTTCATCTTTCTCACTGTGGAACCATCTCAAGAGCCAAGTTTCCAGGTTGCAAAAAAAAAAAAAATTAATACAAAAGGTTAGAGCTTTGTGTGGGTTTATGTAGGGTTGGGCTGAGAACAAAAGAAAGTTGATGGGAACAATGAAAACTTGATGAGAACAAAAGGATTTTGATGGGTTATTGATGGGAACAAGAGGAATTTGATGGGTACTGTTTGGGAACTTGATGGGAACAATGGGAACTTGATGGGAATTTAACCCCCCCCATCCCTTTGTAAAAACAAGAAACATCCGTTGAGGGCATGTTGGTGCCATCCAATTGGCTCTCCTCACATGTTTTATCCTAAGGTTCTTTTTAGGGGACAAACTACTAGGATAGGTGCTGCCCATGTATGAATGTTTTGGTAACCAATTTGCCTAGGGCAGGGAGAGAAAATTAGATGGACTAGCTAAAAAGGTGGGCAGACTATGTGTGCATATATGCACATTTGATCTGCCTGCCTCCCTTTCTGCCAGAGGATTTCAAGGACTAGGCAGGCAGGAACCAGGGTCTTACAATCATGTGCACACCCCATCTGTTGTGTATTAGTGGTGTGCTGATTGTTATGTTCTTTGGTGACGCGCACCATCTGTCGCAGGCCAATTTGTGGCAGACGATTATTAGTGTATTAGTGGTGTTCTGATTGTTATGTTCTGATTGTTATGTTCTTTGGTGACGCGCACCATCTGTCGCGAGCCAATTTGTGGCAGATGATTATTAGTGTATTAGTAGTGTCCTGATTGTGTTATGTTCTTTGGTGGCGTCTTTTTTTGTGCCTTGTGTGTTGCACACCAACTGTTGCAAGCCAATTTCTGGCAGATGATTATTAGTGTATTAGTGCTGTCCTGATTGTTATGTTCTTTGGTGGCATCTTTTTTCACGACTTGTGTGTGTGTTCTAGTGGATTCCCATTCCTGCCTTTTTAAATACCAGGGTTTTTCTTCCAACCACTTGCTCACCACATAACTGATCCTCAACTTCTCATTACACTTCATAGAATTTAGTTGGAATTGATTCGAGATTGAATTGAACAAAGATCTTGTCACTGGAATAGCAAGTAATTTCTAGTCAAATTAATCATTGGAAGGCAGAAAACGATCGAGAAAACTGCAAACAATCTCAGAAGTTGATAAAAACCAGAAAAACAGAACAAACACAGGAAGATGAGGAACATCTCTTTCTAGGGGTTGGTGAGTGACTATCAAGCCATAATAAGCTCAGAACGATGGGGTCTGCATAACAAATGTAAACACCCACCATTTGCATCACAAAGGGTCACTATAGTTTTTGCTTACATTATCAATACAATCAAAGCAGAGTGACTGTTTTTGCTTGAACAAGGAGGGAATCTCCAAGGTCAGAAATGAGAGAACAGTTAACATATAATAATATGCTGTTGCTAACTGATTTTTGCGATAGATACAAACTAGAAGAGAGGTCCAAATTAGCAACAATTATGAACTCCGGGTATATAGATCCTGACAACACTGCTGCACCTCTGTATGTAATTCCCTCTATGAGATTTAGAACACAACACTGATTTCAGATCAGGGCACCTTCCTGCACATATAGATCAAGGAAGACATTGGAGCACGCATACCCTTGACACTAGTATATATCAGGTCAAACACCAGTACTATATAGTGTCTTTTACTAAAACTTGACCAATCCCTCTCCAGGAATTTGTTTCCACCAAAACTAATCTTGCAAGTGCAACAATAAGAGCTGCAGTCTTATATTGCGCATCAATGAGAACAATACTAGAGCCTGTTACACTGTATTGATGATCTACCCCAACCAGAGCAATGAGGAAACTTCAACCAGTCATGAGTCACTATAGTTACCTATAATCTATACACAACCCACTTGAATCCCAACCATAGTTATATGATAGGTGTGGAAAAGTCCCTATTTCAAGATCACACATGAAAGCTGAAAAATCTACACAGTTGGTAGACCCATGTGCTGTTCCATAGGAGGAGACAGGGGCAAGTACGCTGGGTGGCTGAAGCCAGGGTGTGGCAGTCTGCGGCGAAGTTCACGGCTCTCTTGACACAATGCACATGAGTGACACAGAAAGTGGACTGCACCATCCAAAATAGACTCACAGCGCTCATTATGAATTTCATCATTAGCACCATGGCGGCATCCGAATGTATTTGCAAGACTTTCACCAGTGCCCTGTGCACACATCAAAAACAGACCAGCATAGGAATCAACTGTCACTGCCATCAAGAACGTGCAAGTAACAACCAGCAATTTGCATATGATTTCCAAATCTAGTGATTCTATCTTCTGAACTTCACTTGTAAAACCAAATGCTGAATCCTAAAACCACACTAAAACCAAAGATGTCAACACCCTGACTAAATGACTATGGAGTCATTAGCATGCAAGACCACAAAGCTCTGTTGGATACCAGGACTCGACTAAACCATACCTGCAGGTTGAACTTGCGACGGAGGGCAGTGCGTGAAGGGTATGACAGACAAGGTGCCAAAATATTCATATTGAAAAGACAGGTTCCCAAAAAATAGAGACTGCTGTAGCTCAGACAACCAATGCTGAAACTGTTGCTCCTTGGGAACATGCGCTGCATATTGCCACCATATAACACCCCAGGTGCAAATGTGCCCACAATACCTGCGAAAGATCCAACAACCCTGTCTGTCAGCAAAAATCTTCGTAGCCCCACCAACCTTACACATACAAACTGCATACTTGTAGACGAAAAAAGGGAGGAATCTGTCAACTACCATCTAAGCACCAGTGTGCAACAGATACACATCTACAATATTGCAAAAAACCTTCTGCACACAACATTTTGACAGTGACCATTCTGTCAGCTCCAGCAAAACTGAAACTGAGAAGAATCGTACAAGTCATAACTTTATGAACATCTCTCACAAAGTATTGGACCACAATATGCATCATGTGACAAGCTAGCCATGACTCCACACTGACTTAATCCTCCCCCAACAAGCCCTAACAGGGGGGGTAGATAAGTAGATAATAATCCAACCAAAAATTCACACGAATTAGTATACAAACATCTGTGCCAAGAGTTTCTGTCAGGTTTCCAGAAGCAATTGGAGGACTCAGTCCTGATGTTGGCTGGCACTCCAAAGAACTAGGTGGAAAAAAGTCAATAGAATCCTCATGAAAGCTAGAGTAGGCTTGTGAGGATAAGCTGAACAAGGGGCATTTCATTTCAGCTGTCTGGTATAGGCAAGCACCTGAGCCTAAGGCATAGAACAACCTACATAGAGGCCAGTGGTTGGGGCCTCCTGCATCCTGGACATATCCTTTTAAGCATGCTCGTTGCTGACTACTTGGATACAGAATATCCACTATCTTGTGTTTTGTATCAACAGATACAAAACAAAAAAGAGTGACAAATGAATCCATTCCAAGACCACGACTGTCTTCTGAGTACATGTTTCCACACTGAGGAAGAAGATACACCGGCAATTCATGAAACCTAGAGGCAGAGGGATGGTAACACCACGTAGCTTAAAGGTTGCATAGGAAACATCTAATGAACAAAGCAAGCATATGCATATGCTACAAAAAAGAGTGCAGTTCTTTAGTAGAAACCATGGGGAGAGCCAACCAGACATCCAAGAAAAATATAGAAAATACTAGAGAGATACCACCACTATGTGCTGAACCTAAAGAGGAAAAGTAAGTCTCATGAGGCCAAATTCTCTAAGGAGAAGCAGACTTACAGACTTCAAGATCGCTGCTCAAAAATTCATCCTGGCTTCCCAAGCATGAGAAGAGGCCAGTGGACCAGGCGTTGCGGGAAACCGGAGCACCAATGACTGGCCCCACAGGACCTGCAGGCAATCCGTTGGCTACTTCAGTATTTTCAGACTCTTCACTCTTAGCCTCCACATTCTTGGTCTCAGGCTCCTTCTCCCCGGCATATATCTTTGATTCAGCGAGTAACGCCATCTGTTCCTCAATCGCCTGCTCCTGCTCAGGAGTCATATTGCAGTGTACACACACCTGTGAAGGAAAAAACAAACAAAACCCCGGTCACAATCTGCCTCCTAGATTCCTCCGAATCAACGCTGCCAAGACACAGGAAAACAAACGAACGAACAACAAGCCTTCTGGCAAAACGCATCAATCACATCATACGATATCTACCAACATCACAGACAGCAACAAACATGCACCTGAGACAGGAAAACAACACAAAAAGCTTTCAAGATGTCCAATGTCGAACTTAATGCATTAAAGCCATCAAATCAAAACCGACATCACACAGAAAATTGAACTCGAAGAAAACTACAAAGACCATGCACAAAGGTTTCAAAGACATAAGATGAAAACTAGACTCACAGTTCCAGAAACTCGGTCCGAATGGGTGGTGGGTATGTGGGAACCAGAAGTCCGATCCGACGCCCTCGCAGACAAATTACACGAATTGAGCACTTGAAGAGTTGAGGGAGAAGATCCCGGAGAACAACAGCCGGCCGGGGTGAGAGATAAAATGAAATGAAATGAAACCGTCCGTAGAAGTAGATCCTGTACAAGACGAACAAAACGGAAAGAGTGCAAGGGAAGCAAAGAGGCACGAAAACGACAGGAAAGAAAGCAAACGGTGGTTTCTTTGCAGAACCGTAGGGCACTGCTACGCGTGGAAACGCAATTGATGCCGTGTCGTCGCCAATGCGAAAGACGGTGGAGATGGGGAAGAGAGCGATGGGAAGATTGCACGAACGGACCGGGAAGAGGTGGGCAAGGGGCTGTATGGGAGCGGGCAGAAAGCGAACAGATTCCGGAGCGGTTTTGCGGTGTAGGGAAACCCTAATTATTAGAGGCCTTCTTCCTGGAAAAAATAGGGCATTCTTTTTCTTGTCGGAGTTTAGTAAGAAATTCAGTGGGTGCCAAATGTCACGATGAATGAATGAATTTTCATCTTTATAAAGTCCTGTAAAGCTTTATTAAAAAACACACCGTAGGGTGTGTAGATTAGGGAATTGTACAAAGGAGTAAAATTAAGGAAAAGGGAGAAGTGATGGGACGGCAAGTTGGTTCAAAGTAGTTGTGAAAATCTCTCCATGTCCATAATTGATTGCCTGTGGTAGGTCGGTCATATTTATATGTCAAAAATCAATGGCTTGCAATAGATTGGTCGTGGTGATGGGAGGTGTGACTTGTAGGGGTGGAAGTCAAAAAATGGCTAAGCCTATGGCTGTCGCCTTATTTAAGATGGAAGACGTTTACATCCTTTGTAATGTGATTGAAATTTTTTGATGAAGAAAGGTGACCAAGGTAGAAAGATGAGGGCCTTTTAGCCCCTTCAAGCTCCAAATGGCATTGGGACAATCGTGTAAAAACATATCAACATGTTTGTGTAAGCAATCAAATACCTCATTTGTTAAAGGGAAAAATTAATTAATGGGGTGTTGGTTGTGATAACTCCTTTCTTTGGCTTGAGCTACATTGGAAGCAACAAATCAATGAATTGCATAAGATCAAGGAAATAAATTCGCTTGCATTGGGTCGGCAATAAAAACGTCAACTAAGGTGCGAATGTCATCTTTGGTAAACACAATGGGGACTCGTCAACAAGAGGAGGTGAATGTGGTTGAAGGAAGCACATGTAATTATTTTCGTCCCACATGGAGACCAACATCTTGCGCAATGGCAACAAAGGTGTTACAAATTGCATCATGGGTTCTAGTGCGTCATTGCCATGAGCACAATGTAAGAGGTGGGATACCCATAGGGTCAATGGGATGTGTGCACACACATCAAAGGATGCCTACAATTGAAGGATGGGGTAATCCAAGTCACGTACGAAATGTTGTGAAAAAAAATGGACAAAATAATCAAAAAGTAAGGAAGATTGGTCAAACTATAATCTAAGCACTCACCCTTGGGCTAAAACATGATAAAATTTAGGCACAATGGGCTTCAAATCTCTTATCAAAGAACATGCTAAAATGGGTATGATGGTGCAAATGTTCTAAGATGGAATATTGAAATTGAATCATTTATTATCCAATGAGTTGTTCAAATGGAGGAAAACATGTATGGGCTGGAGGTGGTGGAAGATCACATGTTGCCTTGAAACGTTATTAGAAAATAAATGTGTTGTTGTCGACTCGTGTTAAAATTTCAAGAAGGAAAGGACGTTGATCAACCATAAACCTAATAGCTATGACTAAATTGACAAAGGCCCAACTCCCTGAATAAACTATTGGGGTGATGGTGGATCTCAATATGAACCCCATACTACCAAAATTTTATTAGGAAGGAGGCTAGTTTATGAGCTAAATGTCATTATCAATTATCAAAAGATCTTAGACCCAAAAGGCGTCCAAACACTTGAAAAAGGGAAAAATCGAAAAAAATAAAAGACTTTGTGAAGGTGGAAGATGGAGGTGTGCATCATAAAAAATACAATGGGCATTAACCAAACAACGAATTGAAATTCTAAAAGCCACCTGAACATTACCCATTCTATGAAAAATGTCCACATGTCGAACATCCTCTAAAAAGGCATCTTTGATGAAAAATGATGTGAAAGTTAAAGTGCTCAACAAAACCCCCAAGACTTTGATTCCTTCAAATAAGGTGGTAAATTGGGATGGGGTGTTGAAGTCTAGTGATAGGCTAAAGGGTGACCATGCAACGCATTTTTGAAGTTGGATAGAAAAACCTATCACACGGAATTTAGTCTGGAAATGTTCATATACATATGATACAATTGAGGGGGGACCTATGATGTGAGTGTCATCTACAATGGATGGAAATAGACAAGAGGGGAAATGATTAGATGTAGAATGCAAAGCCCTAAAATGGGTTAAAACGAATAGTGCCCCCCCTAAAGGATCACTTTTGACAAATCCCCATGGCAAATGGGATGATTGTGACATCACCTTCACAATTATGATGACTATAAAACAAAGGAGACTCAAATGCATAAAATGCACGAACAAAAAGGATGAATTGTATGATGTGCCCACTTATTGTACAATTTTTTTGAAATATGATCCCTCATGACATTGAATTGAAAGCATTTATCACATCCAACTTAACAACAACCTAGTCGAGATGAAGGTTTAAGGTGCACCTAATGATGTGGATTACTATTTCACAACCACCCTTAATTGCAACTCCAAATTGGTGTGGGGAAAAATGTTTTGGGAAAGCTTCACCAAATTGAAAGCATGAAAGCAGCTTGTGAATCAATACAATGTTTCCCCCACTACAATGGGATGAAGTCCATTTGAAGGCTTGGTCATGGCTAAAAGTATAATTTATATGGCTAAAGTGTATAATTCTAGCTCCTATTAATTAATTTCTTAGACTTAAAAATTTTGCCAAGAAAAATGTGACATTTTCATCATCTTTCATTTCCAATTTGGGATTTTTTTTTTTAATACAACAATTGTTGCTTTGTCCAAATGTTCGTACATAAATTTAAAGGCATCCCACATTATCTTAATAATTTTATGTGGTTTGATTATCTCTATATGGACATCATTTAAATTAAGAACAATATTGGACCTAGCCTTATTGTTTATTAACTTCCATGCCTTTTGTGTGGTAAGATTTATAGCACATGGATGAAGTTTTGTGCCATCAATTAAAGGTAATAAATCATTTCTCATTAAAATCATTTATAATTTATACTTCAAATTGAGTAATTAGTCCCATTCAATTTCTCAACTTTGTAATCATTTTGATTAATCTGTGATCCTATTGACATTGTTGCTCTTAATTTGAACAATAATTAGATTCACTAGTAGAAAATGGTCATTTTGCAAATGGTCCCTTTGACTAATTTCTTACCTATCTACCTATTTAAATTTAAAAAATCAATGGGTTAATAATTGTCACATGTCACCATTTAATTGACCTTCAAAATCAACACATGTCATAAAAGGACATGTCACCATTTAATTGCACATAATTAATTACACATGCAACTTCCTAATAAGAATACAAATGGATGAAAATGTATAATGATATCATATAAACATGTCAAATACAATATGTTGCATGCAATTAAAAATTATGAACAATTTATCTTAAGGAATTAATGAAATTTTAGTTGCATGAATCATATGTAACAAAATATCGATTGCACATGATAGTTACAAAACCCAATTTTTCTTCTAGTGATTGTAGTTTTCAATTTATTTGAAAACATCTTGTGATTTTGAAAGGTGCAAACTCCAAGGTAATTATAAATGTAATTTATTTTGTGAAGAGCAACAAGGGAATACTTGATTGCATTCTTTTTAGTTATGTGTTTTGTGATTCTTTGGTTGCAAGTATCCTAACCAACACTAATGGACATAATGTTTCAATTGTGTGTTGTGTTTTTGTGATATATTGGCTATAGGTATGTTAATCCTAAGGGACAAAGTGGTTCAACGATGAGCAAAAATATTAAAAAACATGAAACACCTTAGAGCATCACAATAAGTTAAAGTGTATAAATATGTGTGGTATCAAGTGTCGATGTTGCTTGTGAGGTTTATATGTTATCAATGTTGCATGTGAGGTCTAAGAGTCTATCTATCTATATATGCCCTTGTTGTCAATGTCCTTTTGAAGTCAATGTTGAAGTGGGACCTAGGTATTTTGTTGAGGTTTCCATTTGCAAACAATCAATCCATTTAAGATTTATGAAGGATGTGATTAAAGCTAGATGCCAATTTATGTGAAGTTTAATGTAAATTGTTATGCAATGTTTTACTATGAGGTTGAATGCATGTTTATGTGAAGTGTGAAGCCCAATGCAAATTCATGTGAAGTTGAATGCAACTACTTTTGTTGAATGCAAGTTCATGTTTGATGAAGCTAAATGTGGGTTTGATATGTTTAAGAATTTGATTTGAAAGTTTATCTATGCGTTAATTTATATAAGTTTGATGAAGAGCTGTTTAAGTTGCAGAACACTTTTGGGACCAATTTCAGCATAAAGGGCTGAATATTTTCTAAACTTTTTGGCAAAGTTGAAAATAATGTAACGAATGCAAAAGCTGCCTAAGTACTTCAGTATCAAAAGTTAAAACATTTTTTGTAAGTTGTGTCAAACTGTGACACTCACACACATCTTGAATCACATCATTTTTTGGCTTGAAAATGATGTGAATTATAACCATGCCCTTTTCCGAACTTGCCCAAGTGCATGTCTGATGCCCTTTTTCATATCTCTGACCCATGCCCTTGTGCAAAAAAAATTTAACCCATGTGCACAGAGGGCATAACATTCCTAGCCTGCACCCTACCAGCTTCACAAATGCATTTTACCTTTATAATGCCCTGCCCTCACACGCCTGAAAGTAGATACCTGGCCAATACTGGTCTGACCTTGCCAAAAGGAACAGAGCCATTCCACAATAACCACTTGTTCATTAATATGAGATTTAGGTTGAGATTGAACATTTGGCACAGTTGGAAATTGGGAATCAGACCTTGGTTGTTTCAGTATGTGGTTTTCAATCATGAAGAAGTAAACATGGACAAAGTAGTGTAATTTGGAGAATACCAATGCATGGCAAGAAACATAATTGAATGTCTACCGACATGTAAACACCAACACCAAGAAAAACAAAGAAATGCTCTCAATTCAAGTTGTAGATAAACTATGACTAAATGGCATTAAGTTGTTGTTGAGCTTTCCCCATTATATTGGAGCTCATACACATTCTCCCATGTGCAGTAGGAACACAGTCACTAACTCACCCAGCATTCAGAAATTGTACCACCCAAAAGCAGCGTTAGGTACTTGAACGCCTTGTTGCTGACACAAGTACCCAGGCAGAAGACAAACAAAAATTGAAACAAACACATTCAAGAGAGGCAAAGCTTGTTGTTGAAAGACTATCGATGATGCATGACTCACGTGAGATTCAGAAAGAAAATACTTGACATTGGGAGTAGTAACAGGAGGGACAGAGAGACTCTATCCATCCCGTAAAACGGTAGATTGAATTTGCACTCAGCTGCCCTCTTACATTTGCTGCGGAGGTCTGGCTCTGGGAGAAAGGTAAAACAATGAGAGGCTGTGCCTCTTGACCAGCAGATCAACCATATGGACACCTGGGTTTAATGCAGATCTCAACATGAGGTACTCTATATGTGGTCAGTCAAAATGCACCACATGGAGGACAGCCACACTGCTATGAAGAGGACGCAACACAGAGACATGCAAAAATGTTCCAATGAGTGAGAAGGGGAAGAGAATGAACAGGAAACACTTACATTTTCCCAGAAAGGGATTTTACACTAGTAGATTTCATCATCTGGAATTGTAGGTATCAAAAACTTCCGAGGATCAGTCCCTGCTTCAAGGTTTTCACGTCGTGGCTTGACCCTCTCTGGTGTTGACTGCAAAGGAATGATAGCATCCCTATCAATCACACCATCAATAAGTCCATATTCCATTGCCTCAATTGGTGACATATAGCGGTCTCTGTCAATGTCCTTCTCCACCTGTTCATGACAAACAACACGTCAGACACTGGCATATTGCAGTCATACATTCTACAGCAAAATAATTGCCTAGCAAATTATGCATAAGGGCAATTACCTGCTTAAAGGGTCGACCTGTAATCTCAGAAAGAATGCGAGTGATGTTGTTCTTGTGGTACATGACCTCTTTGGCCTGTATTTCAACATCAATTGCCTGCCCACTGGCCCCTCCCATTGGCTGATGCATCATGATCCGAGCATTGGGCATGGCAAATCGCTTCCCTTTTGAACCCCCAGCAAGTACAATTGCTGCTGTTGAAGCAGCCAGACCAAATGCTATTGTTGAAACATCTGCCCGGCACAGTTGGAGTGCATCATAGATTCCCATTGCTGCACTGCATAGACAGAATTAGGTTGCCCCATCAAGTTAAACCACGCTATGACCACATGAATTAGGATAAAGTTCCTTCATATGCAGAAAGAGATGAAACACAAAGCCTTGCACTGCCAGTGTGAAATTTGTACCTGATGGATCCTCCAGGGCAATTCACAAATAGGCGAATATCCTTGGTAGGATCAACAGCATCCAAGAGAAGCAGTTGGCTGATGACAGCATCAGCCACAAAGTCATCCATTTGGTGTCCAAGGAATACAATTCGCTGCCTCAACAAAAGCCCCATAACGTCTGCCTCTGCTGAGCGCTGTGCAGCAGCTGGTGCCTGGGTTGCCATGGGTCCCCACATTGACTCTGCTGCCAGCCAACTATCTCCTCCCACTGTCACCACCCTCAAACTTTATCCCATTGTCATGTCATCCTTGTACAACTTCCTGGGACACTTTCCAAACTCACTAATCCTTCTGCAAGACGCTCATGAATATTATGACAAAAATAACTGCTCTAGGTTCCTAAAGTTATTTAGGAATCCATCCCCATGCTCCTTGTGCACAAAAAGATGATCATTTTCCAACAACAGTCGTGCTCAATGACTCACATCCTTATGTTGGCAGCAAAAATACTCTTCAAGTCAGTCACGAGCCAAGTTCTTGTACTGAGAAGAAGAAAAAGGTCAAAAGGGTTGATGAAAAGGAAACAGAAGACAAAATATCCATATAACTATTCGATTGCAGAGAAAACTCCACAATAAGCACTTTGAAGGCAACTGTTGTCAGTTCCAGCAAAATCAAGACGAACATGAGAAGAATGAAGGCAATCGCAACATTATCTTTTACACCCCCACACACACACACACACACACACACTCTCTCTCTCTCTCTCTCTCTCTCTCTCTCTCTCTCTCTCTCTCCCCGTCCTAACCCGGAACCATAGCTAAATGTGGATCAACGGAATTAAGCAAATTTGCGCACAAACCTGGAACAACACGTGAAGTGGAGGAAGACGTGGTCCCTAGAGATGAAGAAGCTCCCTGAAACCGGGAAGGAAGGTAAACAGGAAGAACGGCGTTCCCGCTTGTGCTGCTACATCCATGTCGTTGTTTCCACTGCTGGAGCCCTGAGAGGGATGGTAACACAAGCTTGGCAGAGCAAGCAAGTGAAGCTGCTGCCATCCCTACCCAGTCCACTTCCTCTTCCTCCTCCTCCTTGTACCACCTCTATTCCCGCACACAAAATCAAACAACGCCGCTACTCTCAACGCAAACCACGCTGAGCTACAAAGACTGAAGAAACAACAACTCCTTCCCGAAAAGCACCACCACCACCAAAGCAACACGCATGTCTCTGAAACGTGCAGGCGAGAACTGAAGAAGAAGAAGGAGGAGGAGGAGGATGGGATAGGGTTTTGAGTTTTAGGGCTGACGTGGACCTACTGTGTACCTAAGACTAGACCCTTAAAATATGGGCTGTTGTGTACTCTAATACATTTTGGATTTGGTCACTTCTTATTCTCTCCTTTGTTGGTGTTGCCCAAAAGGAAGAGACTCTACTACCATATCTCATGTAGGATTTTGCAATAAGAGTTTTGTTTGGGATTTGAACAAATTTGGGAATGAATGTCTAATTTTCTAGTTTGTTTTCTTTCTTAAAGTTGGTGGGGATGTAATAATACTTGCTTACATTATATTGGTGGAATGGTCTATTAAGTAATCGGAAATATATACAAAAATTAAATTATAAAATTGTGATAGTATGTTTGGTTGGGTGAGGACAATCACAAGGGTCATTAAGTTTTGTTTTATCCAAATAGATTTCAATTTGGAATTTGTTCTAAATGGAATGGAAAGGTGTTTTTTTCAAATCTATGTTTTTTCAAATTTTTATTTTTTTCCACCACCATAATCACAAATGATGGAAATGATGAACATGTTTTCAATACTTTATGCACCAATTTGTATCATGTTTATTTTTTTCAAATCAAATTCAATTGAAACTCAATTGAATTTGATTCAATTTATTTGTATTCAATTTGAGTTGCATACAATGTCATTTAGTATTTTCAAATAGAATTTAATTTTCATAATATTAACTTAATGTTTTCATCATTCATTGTCATTTATAGTGCACAACCACACAAGGCCCAAATTATATAATCATAAAATATGATTGACTAGGCAAGGATTTTGAATCTATTTGCTCAAACTTCCTATATTTTTTTACAAATACACCTTTTCATCTTTGCAAGCCTATTTACAAGTTTGTCAACTTTTTTTTTGTGGAAAAGATCTTTCCTTTTCTTTCCCTCCAATCTTCCCATTTGTTGAAATAAATGAACAATTTTTATTTTTATTTTTTTTCCGACCATCTTCTTTCTTGGAATTGATAAATGAAACCCCTCCCCCACCTCCCCCCCCAACTTACTTTATTTAAAAGAATGGATGAGAATCCCCTTTGCCCCCCACATACCCCCTTGCTTCCTTAAGTGCTTAAAAGGTTTTTTAAAATATTTTTTTGAAAAAGCTTTTGTGTTCCCAAATGATCACTTAATCTCAAAATTTGATATTTTAACTATAAAATTAAATTCAAATAATGTAAACACAATTTTGCAACAATATCCAATTTTTTTGTGAAATTCAAAATAAAATATAACCATTCAAAATTGAACATGAACCTTGTTTGACCACTAAGAAAATATTGAATTTCCATAGGTATATTTCATTTCATTTCAATAGCATTATGATGTTAGGTACCATGACCCAAAGTTTGAGGCTCAACAAAAATAATATGAGGAATTTGTGGTCCTCACATATTTCTAGGGGAAGTGATCTTGACCATTGGCCATTCCATTCCATTCAAAATTGGGTGGAATTTGCCAATTCCACTATAATGGTTTCAATAGTGGTTTTGGATCACACTAAATTATTAGGGTTACATGGAAAAGGACACATGATTAATGTATCTCCATACATGCTAGAACCACTAGATCCAATGAATAATTTTTGTTTAAATGAGTGAAATGATCAATGGCATTTCCATTTCCCTTTAGTGATATTCCAATTTGATGAATTGACATACTATTCTCACACTTTAATTCCAAAGATTAATTTCCATTGGCATTCATCATTGTAAGGTGCAATAGGGGTCAAGTTCATTATTAGATGGTTGGATCAATCATTGTACTCCATGTCATTATATTTATTGGTGACATGAAGGTCATTTATATAAATTTGTTCACCCTAATTCAAATCTTCCAATTGGGCCACCTTTTTTTATATGTAATCATAATCATGTGTTACATTAGAATTCACAAATCTTGAATCCCCAAGAGTTGTCTCACTTTGACTAATCGTTTATATTCAAGTCATTGCAACTTGTATACATGTTATGATTGATTCAAGTTGTGTCATTTTTTTTTCTCATGATGAGAAATTTTGGTCACTCACATAGCCAGGTGGTCCATACATTACCTTTCCTAAAGGGGACAATCTACCTTAATCACCAAACACTACGTCATTCATATCATGTTGTTAAAATCTACATGTTACTAAGTCATAAAGCTTATTGACTAATACTTAAGTCATTATCCCATAGATGCCACATCCCCACAAGAAAGATTAATGATTTTGGTACATGTCGTGTTATTGTTTTTCATTCAAGCATGGTTAATCACATAACAAGGTGGTCCAAACACTACCCTCCATAAGGTGAAAATCTACCTTAATCATCACTAAACATTATGTCATTTATCTCATACCATTAAGGCCTATGTGTCACTAAGTCATAAAACCTAATTTCATTGAAATTCACTTATCGCCCCATACATACATCCCTATGCATGCACCATAGGTTTTTCTATGGATGACATTGGGAATGTGGATGGTAGTGATTCTTTTGGAGTCCCAGATGATTCCACTAAATCACTTTGACTCTTCTTTTTGTCCAAGTTAAGGAACATGGAAGCTTGCTTGTTGAATACATTAACAAGTATGCCTAGCGATATCAGGTTGATTTTGATTATATCATAATTCTCCTGGGATTGTACATTGTAACACTACATAGAACATGCATTTTTTAGTTACTACACACCTCCTTTGTCTAGTAGGCCACATGGGCATTTGACACTTTTGTTGGTTCCAATCGCAAGTTTTGAATTCATGGGCATTATGAAATTGATGTGAAACATATTATACAAGATGTGATAATTTTTAAAATATGTGATTCGATGCACAAAAATGGGAAATCAACACTTGTTAACAACATTTGGAATGACTTTAAAGGAAAATAATAGATTATGACTTCATTTAGAGTTTCACCTCAACAATTATATGAAAACATTACTTTTGTAGTTGATGAATGTTTTTGCATACTTTCAAGCTTTTCCCCTTTTTTCAAATTCATTGATCAATTCCAAAAGATCTAACACACTACACATCAATGGGACAACAAAAAGTTGTATAAAATTCATTAATGGAACATTTTCAAATACTTGTTCAAAAATTGGAGGATTAACCTACAACCTTTTTATGTTTGGAAGAGAAGAACACTAAACTTGTGATGGCCTTTGTTGGCAATGACAACATTTATTTTTGGGGTGTCATTTCAAACAACCTCGTTTTGTTAAATTGTTCTAAAATCAAAGTACTTCAACCATGTTTGGTGTAGTCACAATAACACATATCACATCAAGTGTAAGCAATGTTTTTTTTTAAAGATTTTTGGATTAAAAAAATCTATTATTGAATATGTACTTAAATATTCTTCCACACATATGTTAAATATGTATCATAATAATAGCTTTTAAAAATGAAATGAATCCATGGATGGTAAATATTATTATAATAATGTTTTGAGTGTTTAATTCATTATGTTTTGGATGAAAAGTGATAAAATCGAATGAATAATGATGCATGAATTGTAATTAACATCCAGTACAAAATCGATGGTCCACGAGATCATAAGGTGAATTAAAACATCATAACCATCTATATCAAGGGATATGGTTTAATGAAAGCCTTTGCTTGCCATTGCCCACTAACAAATTGGCATTGCAATGGTGGGATGTTTGAGCTTTGAGGTATTAAAAAATAGACTCAAACAAGAATGGCAATAGATATCAATGTGTTTTTGCATAATTGATGGGAGGATTATGGAGCTGTAAAAACATGAGTTGTAAGAGTGTTGGGAGATTTGAAGGTTGAAAGCATTGGGAAAATGGATTTTTATGATAACAAGCAAACAAACTTAAGTATTGTGTTGTCAATGGATGTTTACAAAATGCCTAGTTGGGAGTTTTGCATGGTCAAAACTAATCCTAAAAACATGGGTAGGAATTTTGCAACCTTGTTGAAGTTATTTAAAAGCATAAAGCTTGAGAAGATGGAACATTACAAAGTGTCTAACATCGGTCCTAGAGGAGTAGGGTTAATGAATCAGTATGGTAGACCTTAATGTGAGCATGTTTTCATATGGATGACGACGACAATTGTAATGGTAACAAGTTGACATTGTTTATGGCATTGTTAACAAACCTTGGGCAACTAACACTACAAGATATTTCATGTTTGACTATAGGTGATTTTTAAATATACATGTGTTTAATTTTCAATCAAACAAGGTGCACACATGTTTGTTATCATTTTTTTCTTACATATGGAATGTATTTTTTGGCATGTTGATGTGTTTAGGTTATGACACCAACTAATCATTAAGCTTGTTGATTGATTTGTGTTAAAAAAAACTATGATACTATGTCTTATGCTTGAAATAACATGAATTGAATGGTGGGAGTTATATGAACTTCATACCCTCTTCAAAGTGTTAGGATATGAACATGGTTATAATGGGGTTATAATTTATTTGATTAGTAATTAGAATTGTGACGCGCCCCTAAGTTCCCTGACATATTCAACTACGAATCGAAAAGTGAAAACAACGAAAAAATAAAAAGTTGGGGTACGTTCTCTGGCTCATAGCACTTTGAGGGTAGAGGGGCATGCTGGAGCTCCGAGATGGGGACTAGGATGAATAACAAACATGTTAATTATTCACATGGACGCATAAACCAAACAGTAAGTTAGTTAATGCATAGTTGGAACATTTTTGGGGCACGGATTCACCACGGGCAAACACGGACTCACAAGACTCACCATGGCCCGAACTTGGGGGAAATCACCACCTTCCCCTTTATAGTATTTTCTGTGCCTACCCATAGGGCTTGCACCCAAATGTCATTTTGTCCCAAAATTGGATGCCCATAACTTTTTGTTTAAACCTCTGATTGAGATGAGGTCTAAAGAAAAATTGTAACCTTCATCAAGAACTTTCCAACGATATGCGACATGCCACCTGCACACAATTAAATCAGGGCGATTCCTAACTTTTAGTGGTCGGGAGTCATATTTTCAGTTTGACTCCCAGCCTTTTTTTTAGCCATAACTTATGTTTTAAATACCCAAATGGGTCATGCGAACCCATTTTAGACATTTAAGTTCTAAGATCTTTCCAATGATATAAGGAACTTTTCAATCTAATGAGTTTTGACCCCTATAATTGCCCTTTGAAAATTTAGGAGTCCATTTGAAATCCAACTTCCAAAATGGGAATTCATTTGGGAATGTGAAAATTCATTCCTTCACACTCTCCTACACTCCAAGGAGCATGAAATGTGACTCCTGGGTTTCACTTTTGGCTTGCACCTTTGCAAGCCCTTACTTTGGTCATGAACCCAATGTTAGGGTTGCAACAAATGGTCAATCAATAGAGGCAAGGTTTGGCCATGGGGAACTTGTTACGGAAAATGTCACCCACACCCATTAGATCCACCATGTCGCAACCCCACTTTGGGGCCAAATGTGAGAATGCAACTCACATTCCCAAAAGTGGGAAAGTGGAGTCCTCCGGGACTCCCAAAAACTCAGAAGACGATTTGAGGGGTCAAATCTCCTTGCATTAGTGCGTTCTTTATATCAATGAAAAGGTCTTGAAGTGTAAATGCCCAAAATGGCCTCGCATGGGCCATTTGGACATCTGCAGCCCAAGTTATGGGCAAAAGCAGGGTCGGGAGTCAAATTGTCAGTTTGACTCCCAACCACTAAAAGTCGGGAATCAACCTCTTTCTGACGTCGCCTTAAGGAGTGCAACATGGTGTTGAAAAGCTCTCGACAAAAGCTACAACTTTGGTTCAGACCTTGTCCCGATTTGAGTTCGGGGCGAGGAGCTATGAACGTCCAAAGCCTCGAGACTCCAACCCGGGACAGTTTCGGGACTCCAACTTGGGAGTCCCAGGAAAAAGAACCATTTGGATGTAGCCTCGGCGGAGAGCTGCAGAGTATACTATATGGGGAAAGGTGGTGGCTTCCCCCGAGTCCGGGCCGTGGTGAGTCTTGTGTGTCAACGTGCCCGTGGCTTGTCCCAACACCCAAAGGTGTTCCCGAATGCTAACTAACCCTCTTGTGGTTGGTTTTGGATGCAGATTCGAGCTTGATAATCTAGCCCCTCTTCCTAGTCTAATCTCGGGATTTCTAGCACACCCTTCTACCCCCTTTTAGTGCTGGAAGTTGGGAGCGACCCTCAAGTCCCAACTTTCTGCAACTCTACATAGTTGGACCCTCAAGTGGGTTCAACAAGGGACTTGGGAGTGCGTCACACCATCAAAATGAT
>Ga0116227_10002763_pt1 | contig 39601 bp, 38 predicted proteins | sample S1TSphgellanicum_FD_89693 | JGI IMG/M metagenome (GOLD analysis project Ga0116227, IMG submission 89693) | Host-associated microbial communities from peat moss isolated from Minnesota, USA - S1T2_Fb - Sphagnum magellanicum MG | ecosystem: Host-associated > Plants > Peat moss > Unclassified...
CACCACGACCCGGACTTGGGGGAAGCCACCACCTTCCCCCTTATAGTATACTCTGCAGCTCTCCACGGAGGCTACATCCAAATGGCTATTTTTCCCGGGACTTCCACTCCCATCGCGCCAAATGGGACTCCCGGGACTTTGGAGCCCCATAACTTTGCGAGAAGACCTCGGATCGTGATGCGATCTGAAGCAAAGTTGTAGCTCTCGTTGAGAGCTTTCCAACGCCATGTCGCACTCCCGAATCGGACATCGGGAAGAGGTCGATTCCCGACTTTTTGTGGTCGGGAGTCAAACTGGCAATTCGACTCCCGGCCCTTCTTTTGGCCATAACTTGTGTTTTAGATGTTCAAATGAGCCAAGCGAGCCCATTTTAGACATCTACGCTCCAAGAGCTTTTCCAATGATATAAAGAACGTTACGAGCCATTGAGTTTTGACCCCTATAATCGCTCTATGAAATTTTGGGAGTCCATTGGGACTCCATCTCCCAAAATGGGAGTTACCTTGGGAGTGTGAAGGTTCATTCCCTCATACTCCCTCAAACTTTCTAACACTCCCGGGAGTATGTGATGTGACTCCTGAGCTTCCTTTTGCCTTAATTCTCGGGCTTCCTCTTGGCCCGCACTCTTGCAATGCCTTTGCCTTGACTCCCGGGCTTCCTTCCTCTTGGCCCGCAACCTTGTAACCCCTTTAGCCTTGGTCGCAAGCCCAAAGCTAGGGTTGCGACAAAACCTATGGCAAAATTATGATAGATTCATAACTATGTAGATACTTTGGTTGTGGAAAATTTGTTGAAAAACATTTTGGATTACATAGGGATTTAAAATATACATTTTATGACAAAATTAAACATGTTATAAGAAAATAAATTGCAATTAAAACAATGTTAGAATATTAGGATTTACCAACCTCTACTACTCTTCATATATTAAATTATGAAGAATCGTCAATTGATTCTTCCATGCATCCACAAACTTCTATTTACAGATGTCATCTTGAATTAGAGAAAGATTGAAGGGGATGTGATTAGGCTTTGTTGATTCCTTAAAATAAATTTGGAGGAAAACTAAGGCATGGCCTAAAACATGACACATTGTGGGTCAAATTCCATTTTTACCCCCTTGAACCTGGATTGAAAAATTCACATAGAAGCAATCCAATCTTGACCATGTAGCTAAAGGATTCTTCTTACTCCATGTGAAGCTTTTTTGACCTATTTTTCAAAATTCATCAAAGAGAAATGCATCTACCACCCTTAAAAGCATAACTAATTCATTCCATGCATCTACTTCTTTCCTCCCCATTGTTGTGCCTAATTGTTTTTGGCTTTTGTCCTCTAATCATTGCACCATATTGAAGTCCCCAACAATTATCCAATTTACTACTAGGAATTGATGTTGGAAAAAGTGGTTCCAAAGCTAAGTTATTTGGGTTGAATGTTGTTTGCATAAATGTTTAGTCCAAACTAGGTTTGGGTCTGCCATCTCCTGAAATTGATGAAGGTCCGCTTTTCTTTTATTTTTAGATTTAGGAGGAAAAAGGTTTAGGTCTACCAAGTCTTTTTCTAACAACCCTATGAAAGCCAATAAGAAAGGAATGTCTTCAGTCAAATTTAGTTTTCCCATTTCTATTGTTTCTGACAACATTTGGTGGATATCCTCATTAATTGTATCCCTCAAGTTGTCCATGGGTTTATGTAGAACTAAGTCAGCTACTTTAATTGGGATAAAATCAAGGCATATACAATGGCTAGAGTCTACATCTAATTCTACCCATTTGTAGTACCAAATTGCATCTTCCCATTGTTGTAGGGGGTTGTTGTGGTTGTGAGCATTTACCACTACCTTTCGTGGTGCTAAAGATGTTTTATTAACCATTAACTCTTTTGCTTCTTCATTTGTCCATGCTTGTGTGCCTTCAACTATCAAAAGTTGGGTTAATGAAATTACTTTAGGTTTACTTAACGAGGTGTCTTTTAAGGCTAAATAAGACTTCTTCCCTTCCTCATCAAAATCTAAAGAAATGAAAACAATGAAGATCCTATATTTCCTTGTTTTTGAGTTGAAAGGTACTTTGAACTTGGTAGCTTCCCAAAAAACATAAAGAAGCTCTAATGTGCAATATCCTTTCTTTTGGGGGTTTTATGGTTCTAGACTCTTTGAATTTGAAACTCGAAAGCTAGGTTTTTTTCATCTTCTTTTGTCTCTAAGACCTTTAGAAAAATTCAAATTCCCCATCACTAAAAACTCCTCCTTTATAGAGAAAAAAATTCCAACAGCTTCAAAATATTTTTTTAAAAAAAAAGATCCTAGCAAGGGTTGGTGGGTTCTTGGGGATGGGTTGTTCAAGAATTGTCATGACCTTTGAATGGGGGTATGTTAACGATTTCACCACCTCAACATAAATCTAATTGATTTTAAAGTAAGGGGGGTGATTAATTGGGGTGGCTCTTTTGCCTCATAAGGTCTAACTACCCTTGGGTGGGCTAAATCACATGTGGGAAGTGGTGGAACATTAGTCACATTCACATTTGTAAAAGCTTCAACCTTTAGAATAAATGTATAAACACACCATAATAAGTAACCAAACTGCAACTAATTTTGCAACTAAATTAACATGAAAGCTTATTCTTGGATGAAAAATTTAAGAAGCTAATTAATATGGAAGGATGAGGAATTTAATAGTCGCACTATAGTCGCAAAAATAATTATAAAGTTTAAAAGACATTGACTAGTTGTAAAAATGATAAATTAAAGTTACAAATGAGAGGCAATTGCATGTAGTCACATGTAGTTGTAAATTGAATGGTTACATATTACAAGATTTCTTTTATTGTAAGCCCACAAACTGCTTGAGAATTTGTCTCCGTTGGATATGGTGGATAATGTGATTTGTTGGATGTTTGGAGTTCTTCTCAAAAATTGAACCCTTTCCTTTCTTTCATTCCTATTGCAATTTTATTCCTTTGAAAAGCTTCTGATGTCTTTTGAATATCTTTCATCACCACATTTTAAGATGAAAATTCTTTTATTGACATTGCTTATTGCAATCTTTTCGACATCCCATAGAAAGAAACTAAGCTCAATAATGTGGAATAAAAAAATGAAGCTCCATTAAACCAACTATTCCATCATTGCTTCCGTTGCGATCTCCTTTACGCTCTCCTTTACTTTTTGTGCAAGACTAAGTTGGATACAACCAAAGTTAGTTGTGAGTGCAATGCCCAATGATCCCCTCTTTTTTTTTATGCGATGTCCCACACATTAGAGGTTTTTCTGAAAGGTTAGAACAAGATTACACTCATCCAAACCAAATTTTGGTTGGAACTTGGAGATTGTTGAACCTTTCCTTCTTAGTGGGAACCTTTTTGCAATGATTTATCAAAATTATCCGTTTGAAATCCCATTATCAAAAGACGAGAACCCCCAATTTAGGTCAAACAAGGGATAAAACATGTATCAAGGTGCCAAAGTTTTGCAAAAGGAAATAATGGAGTGCAAAAATTAATTTGGTTCCCCTATTTCATTTCTTACGCAAAAGAGCCAACATGCAAACTTTTGCACAATCAATCCAAGCTTTCTTTTTTTGTGTGAATATGTTTGCAAATGTGAGTGTGTGAGAGTGTAGAAAGATAAAAGACCAAGAAAACAAGTGCATTGGGAGTTCATTGTGAGGTTTTTAAATTAGGTTTGTGAGAGTGGAGGGCTATGAATGCAAGGGGTCCAAAAAGCTCTCATGGGGACTAATTGTGAAGTAAGAGCATGAAGGCTCAAGGACTTTGTGGAAAATTTTGTCACCTTGCTCCTCACACAACAAACCACCCTATGGAACTTTTGAATTGTAAAATGCGATGTTATAACTTTTGTTCAAGAAGTTGCAAATCAGAAGGAGTGTCCATTTCCCAATTTCTAAAATGAGGATTAGATTCCCATTCAAGCTCTCAAATCTCCAAACACCATTTGAAATAATGTTAGACATAAATAGTTTTTGGGATGGTGATGATTTTTTTTATTAACTTTGTGATGAATTTTCAAACCAAACCAAACTTTGATTTGGGTTTGTGAGTGACTTGAAACTTAAAACAATATGTAAGGAGGCTTTATAATGAACTTTCAAGCCAAAATAGTCTTGGATTTGGGTTTGTGAATGAGTTGAAAGTTAGGTAGCATGTAATGAAACTTTTTGACAAACTTTCAAGCCAAAATGACATTGGATTTGGGTTTGTGATGAACTTGAAAATGTGACATGTAATGAAGCTTTATGATGTTCAAGCCAAAACAATATTGGATTTGGGTTTATGATGAACTGGAGAGTTAAAACAACTTGTAATTTGGTTTTGTGATCATAAAAAAAATGAGTGAAAACCATAAAAAAGGTGCCAAACATGCAAACCCTAAAAAGTCCCTCTAATGGATATCTAAAAAAAAATCACATGTTACTTCACCCCATATCTTCATCATTGGTCACAATTTTCAAATTTCATCCCTATTTGTTGATTTTATGGATAAGCAAAAATAGGGGATGAAATTGGGACAAGGGATGGGATTGAGTGTGGGATTAGGGAAGATTTTACAAATAGCTTCATTATGTAGTTTATGTTTTTGAAATGTATGTTTTTTGCAAGACCAATTTCTAGTTCTATTTTCATTATGTGTGGTGTGTTATGTGTGTGTCCATGTGTGTCATACTTTCTATCTTATTTTTCCTTTTAATGATCAAAAGTCATAACTTGGCAAAATTAGGAATGCTCAAGATTTCCCCCTCAAAAGTCCTAAGATTTTTTGGCATTTCTATGTAGCACTATCACTAATCACCCAATTATACCACATGGAGGAAAATGGTGAACTCTTCCCAAGTCCAACCATCATGTGTCTTGTGAATTGGGTTGCTTGCAATTCATCCATGCACCATTTTGATTATAATTTGCATTAATTTATCTTTTTTTTAGTTTGTGCATATTGACTTCATCTTGAAGCATTATTTAAAAATTTGTTCTAATCTTATTTTAAACTCCTATGCCCACTTTTTTTATTGGAATTAGTGAACACACATTGGGTTTATATTCCACTACAAAATTGGGAATAAGTTGGTTTTTTACCTTTAATACTCCTCGACAAACTTAAGGGAATGTGTAAAATATATGTTTTAATCTCAAGTTTCAAATGATGCACACGCTGTGTTTTTTATATGTTTATGGTCACATGCACTTATAAGGTTTTGGCTTTAAGTCAAGTTTATGTTTTTGCAATTGTTGTATGTGTTTTTGTGAAATTTGAATCATTGTCATAAACTTTAAGACCTTTTAAAACAATGATCACTCCCATATTTTCCACAAATTTGAAATATTATGGTGGCAATTTAAAACCAACTTGTAACATTAATGAAAAATTTAACAAGAAAAGGTTTGGATTTTTTAATCGAATCCATTTTCATATCTACTTGGTAATTGAGTTCATTCATTAATTGATGTCACAGCATTTGGAAAAAATATAACTAAAGTGCTCAAGGTCATCAACGTATTCTAAGGGGAGGTAAACATTTCCATGGGTGGTGCCACTACGAATGTCACATCCCAAAATTTTAAGACCCATTCAACTTCAAAATAATATAGGATTCATTTGAAAAAAACTTTACATTTCAAAATTTATATCAAAAGATTACCTAAGGCATGTAGAATTTGAAACTTCAATTATATTTTTAAAAAATTAATTATAATATTCCACATGAGTGGTGAAAGAAAAAATTTCAAAAAAATAACACTTGGAGTTTATTTGTTCATGAACACAAAAGGAACATGTTTTTTCATTTTTTAATGCTTCTAATTTCTAGAAGGGCTTCAAATAGTCCTTTTTTATTTGTTTAATATATAGTGGATTAAGGCAATCACAAATTTTTGAGCAATTTTTTAAGGTCAAGATTAAAAGGTCTTTGAAGGGCCATTGCTTTCATGTTTACAAATTTGTAATAATTTTCATTTTTTTCGTTTCAATCAACAATTTGGGCCATACCTTAATGATTATAATTGATAAGCCAATTTTTATTTTACAATGGTGCAATTTGATATGTAATGATAAGGATCATGAATATTAAGAACACATGTCATGAACATTTCAAGAACATAAATTTATTATTTATGTAACCTATGTAAACATAGATACAATTTTTCCATATTGTATACATAGGTGGGGAACAAAAAGCCCATGTAGTACAAGTTAATAGTATAATGAAAATTTAAAAAGATTGAATGTGTTTGGTTAAATTCAATTCAATCCACCTTTCTCTAAAATTTCATGATATGGTTTTTAGTAGTTCCTAATGGTACTACCCAAGGATTGGTTTGCTCGAGAAGTCATTTATTTTAATTCTCAATAAAAATTTGACAAAATACAAAATGTCAATTTTTCAAAAATCTTAATTATCATTGATTCTATTGTCTACGCTACAAATATTGTTATGATTTTAATTTGGTGTTATGATTTTATATTTTTCTTTCAAGTTTGAAGCATAATGCATATGTTGCATTTTTAAAATGTTTATGGTTGTGTTGTTATATGTGATTATATAGGTTTGACAACACTAATAAGTCTTTCAACTTTATGTTGAACTCATGTTTTTATGACTATTGCAAGCGATTATGTGACATTGGCACCATTGTCATAAACTCCAAGATCTTGCCAAGTGATGTCCTTTTCCACATTTTCCACAAATTCAAATATTGTGGTGACAATGTTGAGCCAACTTATAACTTTGATGGAAAAGTTAATGTGGAAAGGTTTGGAATTGCATAATTAAATCCATTTTCATAGTCAAGGTACTTGCTTGTTAATTAATGTGCCAAGATTTACAAAAGTTATAATTTCAACACTTGGTCATCGGCATAATCAAATAGTAGTTATTTATTTCCATTATTGAAAGAGTTGACAAAAACACAAAATGCTAATTATTCTAGGATCTCGACTATTATTGATTCTAATATTTGTGCACATTATAATTTTTTTATGAATTTATCTTATTTCTTAAGTTTTGGATGATGTGCATGTTGTGTTTTGTAGATGTTCATGATTGTGCTATTATGTATTTAGTTTTGTACACTTGGCAACATTGGCACGGGCTTTCAATTTTAACTTGAACTTGCACTTTTGCAACTATCATATACACTTTTGTTATTTTGGCATATTGTCATGAATGTTAGGACTTGATGCACCTTTAGGTTTTTTGAATGGTATCAAGAATGAAGAACCAATCTCATTACCGATATTATAATGAAATGCAAACTTAGGGTGCACTCTTAAATCCCCATAAAAAAGGGAATGGGAGCTTTGAAATGGGACTAGTATTATGGTGGAAGCAAAAAACAAAAGAAAAAAAGAAGAAAATCCATACAAGGAAGAAAAATTTCCTTGATCTTCCTTCCCCATTTCCTACCCCTTCATCCCTTCTTTACATCCTAACATCCTATTTGCATGTTCTTCGTTATCTTTGTCTCCCCTTGAACATTCCTCTTCACTAAATAGCTTTTTAAATCACCACTACTACTGTCATTTCAAGGTCACTTTCAAATTCACCTTGGAAGTGAATGCCTTTCTATGAATGAACACCTCCACGTTGAATGCTTGTTTAAGATATGTACATGTCAAACACCCTTGTAAGGTTTCATGAAACTCTATCATAGTTCAATTTTCAACTCAAAACACCTCATGAATAACCCAACCCTTCAAAATGTCATGAAAAAATCAATGAGAATACTTTTCATGGCTTTGTTTAACAAAGAAATCACTATTTACCACCTTTTGTCTAAGCCTATAGCTAGAATAATCCTAAAGGATCATTCCCTCCTTATTGTCCCTTGCTCAATATATTGTCAAATTCAAAAAACAAGATGAAACTTTTTATCTTGTCCTAGTTTAGTTAATTAATATCATTTTTTGTCTTATTTAAGTCATCTTCCGTATGAACCTAAGGCAAGACCTTATCCTACCCCTTATACTATGGGCTTGTTCAAGAACTTTTTATTTATTTATACTTAACCTTATTCTATTAAAACCTTGTTTTCATTATCATGGTAAAACAAATTTTTTACTTAACAAAACATGTTAAGTCAATTTGCACTCCAAAGTATTACTTGCAAATTTTATTTCTAATAACCAATTTTGCTGTTACAATTATATGAATTTTCCCATGTGTGGGATATTCTTGTAATGCCATCTTACTCATTTATAGCAATCATTTACACTTGGCAATTGCCATGTAAATACAAAGAAAAATTTGTTAATATTTTTTGTATGAAAAAAAATTATAAACCTTTTGAAACCTCTAAATTGTAAGAAAATTACCTCATAAACAAATGTTAATATTTTCCAAAACTTTGTAAACATGCATTCCCCCATGATGTGAAATAAAGTGAATATGTTTTATGACAATTTTTTTGTTGTTTCACAAAAAATATTTGGAGAAAATTGAAAATCAAAACTCACCTTTTTTGGGAAACCAAAAATTCAAAATTACAACATTAATGAAATATGGTTGTATTTGTTTTAAAAAACAATGAGGTAATTTTAGTATGTGATGGATGTTTTTATTGGTTGCACTAATATTTTTTTCTTGCAATATATATATGTTTTTGAGGACATTTTTATGTAGTTTAAGTGGTGATATTTGTTAGGAAGATTCAACCAAATTTGGTTTTAATTTAGATATGAATTTTTTTTTTATGATGTATCCCTTCTATATTTTTGGCTTGTTATTGGAATCAACTATAACAATTTGGAAATAATTTATATTCTTACTCTTACCTATGGTGATGGAAACCACCCAAAATGTCTTCATTTTTTTTTTAAATCATTTTTTGGGGGGTGAAATTTCCTAGCAAAAAAAGTTTAGGGTTTAGGGCTATAGTATTTGGTTTTAAAGCTTTAGCCAAAATGCTCTATTTACTTAAAAGACATCACACCCTTAAAGGTCAAAACTTTAAACTAAAAAATATTTTAATTTTTTTGTAATATACCCATTAAAAAATCATTAAAAAAAGAATTAATGAAACCCAAACCATAAATTCCAAAACCTAAATAAAGGTGGGGCCATAATTGAAGGTAGCCATTTTTTCCATTTTCCCATTAACATCTTAAAAAATGCTAGCTATCACCTTAAAGTTAACTACACCCACTTTTTACCCACCTTGTATCTTTTTTTCTTTATCTTGTCCACACCTATGACGTTAGAGAATGGGTTAGCTTACCTTTTTCACCTTTTGACAAAGTAGTGGCCACACCTCCTTTGATGATGTTAAGAAACCTTTTCATCACCATCACCACCACCTTCAAAGTTCTCTAGCTTTGTTGTCCTCTCCTTCACAATTTCGCCCTTTGTAGTTTTGTGTAGGTCTTTCTTTCAGAGCTTCATTTCTTTAGTGATGTTCATTATCCTCTCCTTCATAGTTTTGCCTTCTATAATTGTGTGCTAGTCTTTCTTTTGGAACTTCACTTTGCTAGTGGCATGAGCTACCAAATCTTGTGACGACTTGTCTTCAACAACATCCAAGGTGAGCTCCCAATATGTTTTTTGTTTTTCTTGTTTTTTACACACATTTCTTATTTTTTAAAATTCAGTTGTAGGTATGATGTTCTAATTGCAATGCAAGCAAGTTGTGATGCAGCAGCAATTATTATATGCCATTGTAGAACTTGCAATGGTGGTTTGTAACTTTCTTATTTGTAGATTTATTTGTAGAATTTACAACTGGATTTTGGTTTTCTTTTATATTTTCACCATCAACAAGCATTTTGACTTTCTTTTACGTAATCTTCATCCTTCGTGCCACCTTTGTTGTAATTACAACCATTTGCCTATTTCTTCAAACATTAGGTTTATCTATTACTTTCTTTTGTGTTTTCTTCTTGTGTTGTTTCTTGAGGTTTTAGGGTTAGAAATTGAAAAGTTCTTGTAATCAAGATGTTGGCACATGATTTGATATTGCAATTGTACAAATTGTCAGAATTTATGAAGATTGTAGATTTTTGTGTTGTGCCTTGTTCTTGTTTATTATTGTGTTACAAGTTTTGTCATCAAGAGTAATCACCATGGACAATGAAGATTGAATGGTCATAATGGGGATAATTGTCATCTTCATTGAAGTTCTTTGGCATGGTGGGAACATATGGAAATTTTTGCATCTAATCTCATTGATGACAACACCAATGTGCAATCTTTCATCACGACTCTTACTTTACACAATCTGTAATTATCAAGTACCTTATTTACACTTGGATCAAATCTCGACTATTGGGTTTAGTCGCATAGTACCACTTGGTTTTTTGTGTTTTTATTGACCAAATATGATGATCAACGATGGGTTCAAAACTTCAAAATGTTGAAAGAAATGTTATTCAACATTGTAAACAAATTGAAACCATTAATTGTGAAAAAAGATGCAAAGTATCAGTTTGTGATCCCAGTAGAGGTTCGGGTTGCTTATGTTATCCACAAACTTTCTCATGGTTCAAACCTATTGACATGTAGTGAATTATTTTCAATTGGCAAATCCACAATTAGGTTTGTTCTTCATGAAATTGTTAAAGTTAAAAACATCATGTTCAAAAGTCTTATAGCATGGCATGTGGGACAAAAGATGGAAGATGTGATGTTGAAATTCAAAGAGTGATGTCGAATACCAAATGTGCATGGTGTTATATATGGTACACACATCACCATTTCCAAACCCAAAATTATTTTTGTTGAGGACTACTATTTTCATAAGACTAGAAGATATTCCATTGTGGCATAAATTGTAGTTAATGTTAGGTGTGGATTCGTTAACATTTTTGTTGGTCTATTCGGAAGTGTGAATGACTTTAAAGTTTTGTAGAAGTTTGGTTTGTAAAGGTAAGCATAGTGCAATGAATTGTTCACCATGGAGAGGGGAAGTCAATAAGGTTTTAGTCCTTACCTTTTTAGTGACAAAGGATACTCGTTGTGACCTTGGATAATGATGTCGGACAAAGAAAGGCAACAACATTTAGTTAAATTGAGATGTTATATAATATAAAAAACATAAAGATGGACGATCTATTGTACAAAATGCCTTTAACATCTTAAAGAAGACCTTAAAGGAATTTATGGGCAAAATGTAGCTAGATGTCACATTGGTTTCAAATGCTTTTACGTGTTGTTGTTTATTGCACAATTTAATTTTTAGCAAGCATGATGAAGATATTCAAAGGTTGCTTCAAATTTTGGAGTTGGAGACAATTGAAGACAATGTATAAAAGAATGTGGCCATTATTAATGCAAAGGTGCAAGTGGGGTTAAAAGGACAGGAACGTTCTGGTGAAGAGTATCGAAGATAATTGGAGATTTACATTGCAGTTCAACGAAATCAAATGTGACATCTACATCAAAAAGATTTGCAGGTATGATCAAATTTGCTCATTCCATTCACATTGACATCATCTTTTGAAAGTGTCAAATTTTGATTGCATTGTTTAGTTTTACATTTTTTCATAAAAAAAGAATGCAAGTATGATTAGAGCTATTATCATCTTGTTGCCATCATCTTTTTTCAAAATATCAGCTTGAATTCAATGGTTTGGTTTGACATTTGTGGTATGTACATTAAAAAATTGTAGATATTATATTTACTATCGTCATCCCATGCTAACATTCTATGCATTTGATTTTAAAGTGTCGTGTATGGTTTGACATTTGCATATCAAAAGAATTTGCAAGTACACTCATGTATTCAAAGGTTTGGGTTTGGGTTTAGTTAATCCTCATGATTACAACCTTCCACATTTGATAAGCCATGTTGAACTTTGGAAATTTGTTTTGGATTATTCTTTCTTGTAAATGCTTGGCCCATGATCTTTGTTAGACTAGTAATAACCTTCACCATACTCATTTGTGTTTGATTGATTTCTACATCTTGATGTCAAAAATATTGCAACTACTCTTACAAGATTTCATGTTGAGTAATTTTTTGTTATTTTTCAATTTGTAGGTTCACTGATTGAATGTGATCAATGGACTCCACCAAGGCCTTGGAACCTTTCCCTGTTGCTTCCACCAAATCTCTTTGAGTAGTAGATTCTTTCTTGCAAACCTCATCTTGCTAATGCGACATCCACTTGATGATGTTCCTTTTGGAAAATGATCACGAACTTATTTTGAGGATTCTATATCTACAACACTTGCATGGTTGTTAGTTTTTAGTGGACAATGTCCTTTTGATGGAGCTCGAGACATGTGAGGAGAATGTTGAAGTGGTGGTTCCTAAAACTTCATTCCTTTTTTTGTTGCATTGTTGCACATGTGAAGGTGTAGCAAGGTTCTATAGAGGAGGCCCATTTGACAATGTCCACTTGCATTGTAACTCAATAGGATTGTGGATGTTGTAGGACTATTTTGAATAATGGGTGTTACAAGATTGTATGGTCCAATTGTGGTAGGTGTTACAAGATTGGAGATTAATTTGCCAACAACATTGAACATCATGTACATAAATTTTGCATCCAAGTTAGCTTCACACATGGGGGATCCTTCACCACCTGTTGCTACAAAATTTTGTTTTTTGAAGAGGGGGTTTGTACACTGCATCATTTTGATCCATGAAGTCCCTAAAATGTGGTGGTTGGAATATGGGTTTTGTTTTCATGAAGGAGTCGATCATCTCATAGATGTTCTTGTTAAACACCTTCGACAAGTTCATGTTGACCCTATATGTGGTAGACATGCTTTAGAACTCTTCATTGTGTCCTATCCCAATTGTGTAGTTTCGGATCCGCTTGTAATTACTATAAATTGTTGTCCACTTTTCTTTTCAAGTCAGCCCATTTTTTATGTGTGCGTTATGGCCAAATGCCATCACTAACATGTAAAGATTTTTTTCTATTTCATAATTGCACTTCAAAGCAATCTTTGGAATCTATTACATCCAATGAAGCCAAATGTGTTTTTCTTTTTTCACTATAATTAAGGATACAACTTCTTGTTGTTCCTGGTTCGGTTGTTTTGGTTTCTTGATGGATCTGACATTGGTTACAGAATCTCTAAAGGTTTTCATTTTTTTTCCCTTTGCTGTTGTTCTTGGATCTTAATAGTGCAACATTAGGTGGAAGAAAAATATCACTATTGAGTTCAATAACCCCTGTGCATTTATATATTTTTTGTCAATGATTTAAAAATTGATATTAATGTAATTCATCTTGTTGCATTTTGTTTGCATGCATGAATTTGACAAAGGAGGAATAAGGAGTGAAGTTTAAGCTTACGTGGTTCATCAAAAAATTATGCATTGTCACCAAACCTTGGATTCTCATTGCCATCCATGTTATGTTTGTTATTGTTGCGGCACTGGACACTTGCTTTGGTTTGTTGTTGTTATGACACCATATACCTAGTCCATGCTTGCTGTTGTTGCAATGCCAAACTTGCTAAGAAAATGCCAAAGAACCTAGAAATTGAGCTTACTTGTTGTTGCATTTGGGAGAACACTACTACACTTGGGAGAATGATGCATTGTTGCTTGAGTGGCAAATTTTTGAGCGTGTGAAGCTCATAGGTAGGAATGTTAAATTAGCATGGACTTATTTGGATGTTTTTTACAAGTTAGCTACCTTTGGATTTTTGAGGGAAAATCTAGAATTTTTGTAGATTTAGAGGTAGCAATTAGGCTAGTTACCTCTAAGTTAATTTCCCTTGTCACATAGGCATCCATGTAGGATTTGTAGGTTTAGGGTTTAGGGGTAAACCCTAAAACCCTAAACCTTTGCATGTGTGGACACAAGGTTAAATTTAACTTTTCGAACTCTGACTTAATTGTGTTTTACCTCCAAATGTGGCCCCACCTTTAAGAGCTTTACATTTATCAATAGGTATATTCAATTGGTGTCATTTCGATTTATTTCTAGTTAATAATAATAATAATAATAGTGACCTTTAAATTAAAAAAAAGAGAAAATGTTAGGCCTCAAGAGTTGAGAGAGGGTCTATTGAAAACCATAACTTGAAAAAAAAAAAAGGGGATGGGTTATAAATCCCAAAACCTAAATAAAAGATTTACATTTTTCAGTGGGTAAAATCAATGGGTAACCATGTTTTCTGTTATTTGTTTTTATTTAAAAAAATGAAAATTTAAATTAAAAAAAAAGCACTTTCTAGGTCTCTGGATTTAGGGTTTAAGAAGCAGGACTTGAGCCTTAAACCCTAAACTCCGACTTGCCCATCGCTTAAAACCCTAGTTCCAGGTCGAAGGGTTTTGAGGGGTTCTGGATCGGCCGAAGAATACGTTTGGGCGAGGAGCAATCGTGTGTCTCATCAGCGACCGAATTCGTCAACGATAGAAGCGCAAAATTGTTAAAAATTGAGCATTTCTGTTGTTGTTTCCGCAAGTGGTAGGAATCCGGTGCTCAAGAAGTCGGGTTTTGGATCAGGTACGTGAGGGTGAGAAAATGAGTAATTCGCTGTTTGCTATGGTGAGGATTTTCGAGATTTTCCATTTGTTTTGGTTTTACGACGTCGCATTTCCAATGTAGTTAGAAGTAGTGGTGGTGGTGTGGGCGGCTGTCTGTCTGAGACGAATAAATTCCCAGGATCCGATTTTAAAGGTTTGATGAGTGTTTTGAGGCTTTTAGAGTAGAGCTTTCTTTTTTATCTGTTTCAATGAAGCTCGAAACGAAGATTTTTCTGTGAAGGGTTGGTTTTTCTTCCGCCTTTACCTTCCAGAATCGATGGCATTGTCTCTTCTCCATGGGACTTGTGTTGATTTTGTGATGAAACATGTGTTTAGGGTTTTCAGAGTTTGTGATGTCCAAGTTCGCTTGCATGCTTGCGGGTTTTTTGTACCTCTTTTTTCTTTCCGACGGAACTCTGGTGATATTTGTAAGGAATTGCAGGAGAACGAGAAGATTGAATCTATGGCTGGGAAGAGGAAAAAGGTAGAGGTTGCTGCTGCAGCAGGAGGGCGTGAGGTGCCAAGAAAACGTACAGCAGTCTCTCCAGGCCAAGCCGCTGAGGAGGAAGATTTTCCTAGAGGTGTGTCCTCCTTTTTGTTTTCTCTGGGTGGTGGGTGCTGAAAGGTGGCAATTTATTTCCACATAAAACCCATTGTGTTTATTTTGGGTTTGTACTGAGGGATGTTATTGATTTCCTCAAATTTGGATGTGGGTTGTTGATGGAGGGGCAGGGGGTGCAAGTGCACTAACTCCTGCAGAAATCCAGGAAGCACGTGCTCAAGCTGATGAAGAATTCAAGAATGAGAATAAGAGCCAGTCCAAGAAACGTCGAACAGATGTGCCACTGAAAGCGAAGCATAAGAGTTTGACTGAAGAAAACAGCACTCTTTTCAGTCATGGTTTGACAGGAAAGCTTCCAAAGTCTGTTGACATTCTGCGCTACAAGGTACCCTATCCACATTGCTGATCCATAATCTATTTCCCAAACCTCTGGAAGGCTGTAATTGTTGCTTGTGCCTTTTGACAAAAGAGAAAAGAGGAAAAAGTGATCAGCCAAAGTCATATAAATGAGAGTCTCTACCCTGCCAACACAATTGCCAATTGACTACAAATATGGTTGTTATGTGTCCAAGTATTGAATCCCTTCTTTTGTTGTGCAACTTGCAATGGGCAATGATAGTAGTTTGTCAGAGTGAATTTTTACTCTCTGAACTTGTTTTGAGCTGCTATGTCCTTTTCTAGAACAATCCTTTTGAACCATCTGATATATTTTGGCAGAGCCTATGTGTGGGAATGAAAATGTGGGGAGCTGTTGCTGAGATCAACAACAAGGATCTTGTGGTTAGCCTTCCTGGTGGGTTACGTGGCTTTGTTAGGGCTGAGGAGGCTTCTGAGGTCTTGGCAAAGGACACCAGAAACACCAAGAAACGGAGGAAAAAGGAGAAGTCATCTGTGACAGGAAACAATCATGGGGATGCTGTTGAGGTGTTAGATGAGGTATTCTTGCAGAAATTGTGGATTAGTCCCATATGAGTTATTGTGAAGCAAAAGGCAAACCTTTATGCCATTCCATGGGTTATTTATTAAAGTGGGTGGTTGTTCAACTGTTTTTTGCTGTAATGAGTTTATAGTTTCTGACTATTCTGATTTCCACAAAATTTGATTGCTGCCAGGATGAAGAAGTTGTATCATTGGTGGACCTGTTCAGCATTGGGCAGCTGGTTGCATGCACTGTTTGTAAATTGGAGCTTTCAAAGAGCAATCAGGAGAAGAAAAGCCGGCGCATTGAACTCTCACTTTGTCTCAATCACCTCTATGAAGGACTTACAATTGATGCTGTCCATGAAGGCCAGGTGTGCACCCATTGTGACTGTACTACTTAGACAATTTGTCTGCAATTTTCATGTTCTCTTGTCTTGTCCAGTCTAATGGCAGCCATGTGGTGCACTATTTGGGCTATTAACTTGAATATCCTTCAAATTTGAAGAATGGTACTGAAAACTTGGTTGTCCAAGTATACCTGATGCAAAAATTCAACTTTATAATACATTTGCAAGTGTAACTACAATTAGCATTTTTTCTTGGTACAGGAACCTGCGACTATCACAACATGGTTTTCTTAGAGTATCACTGTATGCCAATTTTGATCTTGGCTTGAAATTTGGGCATTAACATGACATATCTTTTTGGCAGGCTATGACAGCTACAGTCAGTAGTTTGGAGGACCATGGCTATTTGCTCTCCTTTGGGGTTCCAGCTATGTCTGGTTTTTTGCTACACAGCAATTATATGGATGGTAAGCTCATTTGTACAGCTGCAGGTGCTGTCATCATCCCTTGCTGTTTATCTGAAATTGAAGACATTGTGAAGGGATTGCTCACTAATTGTGTGTGCAGGAAAAGAGTCTCCCAAGCTTCATATGGGTCAACTTGTGCAAGGTGTGGTGGTCTCAGTAGACAAGAAAAGGGGTACAGTTGGGTTGAAAGCAAGCCCATCTTTGGTGGCCTCTACCATGGTATGTTTAACCCTCTTGCCTATTGACACAGAACTGGTCTACCCCTCTACTTTTTGTTTTTCGGGCTTTCTGTATTATGTTCATAATGCTGTAGTAGAATTCTAAATGTTCTGGATATTGGAGTTTTGGGTTGTTGGTCTTGGACTTCATGGCAGGCTAGGAAAACTTCTTACTTCGATGAAACTAAAACCTAGGTGCTGTTGCAAAGGTGAAAGAATATGCAGGGTTGACTCTAGAGCTTCTTACTCCTGGGTCAATGGTCCATGCACGAGTGCGAGCGGTTACCAAGAATGGACTGCTGCTCTCCTTCCTCACTTACTTCACTGGAACAGTGAGTTTGAAACTGCATTTTCCCTTTATACTTTCTTTTATGTTGGCTACAATGTCAATGACAGTTCACCTCTATTACAACAGTTTATTCTTGAAGTTTTGTTTCTGGTAGCAATTGTGGTCATTATGTACTCCCAGCCATAGCTTCTGATGTTTCAGTGGGGTATTCAGGTGGACATCTTTCATCTTGAAACTCCTCTACCAGGACCATCGTGGAGTGAAAAGTACTCTGAAAATCAGCGGGTGAGCATCATTCACCTCCCAAACCTGCTACAACGATATTTGGTGCATTTTGTTTGGTTGAGGGGTTAGGATTTAGGGTTTAGCGTTATAATTTTGAATATTGAAAGTGCATGGAACTAATGTAACCAAGTTGCCCAGTGGTGACTTATGTCCTGTCACGCAAAGATGTATATCCGTGGTAGAGCAGTCTTTGCAGAACCCAACACTGCAAGACTAGAGCCCTAAACTAAGAGTGTGCTCTTCTGTTGAGGTGAATCTTACAGCCTGTGGTTTGGTATAACAGGTGAAGGCTAGAATCCTCTTCGTGGATCCAGTAAAAAAGTCTGTAGGGCTCAGCCTCAACCCACAGCTTATCAACTATACAACCCCTACTATGGTATGTTGGGTTTCTTGAGAACCTGGCTTCTCATAAGGGGTGGTTGGTATCTCGAGGGACTGCAACTCTCAAAACAAAATCAGCTGGACCTTTGGTTATTGCATTTATTTTATAGCATTTGCTTTATAGCATTTACTAAATCACAGGCATGGTGCTTGGCATGATGGTTTTCAGGCTCCAGCTATTGGCGATGTGTTTGAGAATGCAGTTGTACATCGAGTGGATCCAACTTTGGGAATATTAGTGGAGCTCCCATTGAAGAACTTTTCAGCTGCTGCTTATATTCATGTGAGTCACTTTTCACCAGCATTGTTATTGGGCCTTAGTACATTTTTATACGGGCATATTCTTGGTATATTTTCAGGCAGTCCAATGGTGCTCTCAGATGGTTTTGAGTCTTGTAAACTTCAAAGGGGTTGTGAAAGTTGAAAATAACAAAGGTTGGATTCATTGGGTTTTTCTGCTACAGATTTCAAATGTGTCGGATGAACATGTTGCAAAATTGGGAAAGAAGTACTGTGTGGGCAAGAAAGTACGCGCCCGTGTTGTTGGTTTCCGAGTCATGGATGGTCTAGCTATTGCTTCCTTGAAGGTAGGTATTTATGTAATCTTTGCTGTGGGCTGTTTCTAGCACAGGAGGATTGTGTTCATGTTTAACAGTGTCAAATTTGAACTTCCCCTAACAGATCTGATTGGAATCTGTGTAGTGCTGCTTGTGGTTTCCTGGTGTATGGGATGACTGATCACCCATGATGAGTCCAAAATTGGTTGGATGTCCCTGTGCCATCATGATTGAACGCTTAGCAAAAGATTGCTTTTGTCCATTGCAGGATTCTGTGGTGGAGCAGCTGTTGATAAGCCATGCAGATGTGAAGCCAGCCATGATTGTCCGAGGCACAGTTGCTGCCACTGAACCATTTGGGTCTTTTATACAGTTGGCTGATGGGCTAAGAGCCCTCTGCCCTCTTCAGCATATGTCCGACTTTCAAAGGACTGCCCCAAGTGCCAAATTTCAGGTTCTCACTGGTTTCTTTCAATATTTCATTCTCCAACTTGACTCCAATATATTTGAAACCTCCACAGTAGGGCAGAGACAGCTGTTGGTGATACAGCATGTTTTAGACTGCAGAAAGGCTGATACTCTGGAATTATCCACCTTAAATGCAGGTCGGGGCCAGATTGAAGTTTCGAGTGTTGACTTGTGATATCCAAACTCGAAAGATCACTCTTACCCACAAGAAGACTCTGGTCAGTATTCTTGGTGATGTGTCCCTATTTGGTTTCGTTTCAATATTCTGCCTTGAATTTCTCTTCGCTATGTTTTGCACTGTCTGGCAGTGTTTTTGTTGCAGATGCTTGCTTGCTTGTTTTGGGTCACTAGACTACCCTCAGCATCCTCTGATTTGTTTCTGTATTGTGGTTCTTGAGATCTTGGGCACATAGATATGTGATGTAGCTCTGTAGGAGCTATCTTCTGACTAGTTATATGATGCAATCATCTGTATGGAATGATATGTCATTAGGGTTTGGCAGAGAACAGTGAAATACATTGATGCTCTCATGCATGGTTAACAGTGCTTGTTGGTCATGTTTTTACATCTTGCTGATGTTGTTGGATCAATCAGATTGCTTACAATTCCAGGTGGTGGTTGTGACAGGTGATGTCAAAGCTGAAGCCAATCACAAGCTATGAGGATGCAGTGGAGGGCCTTGTAACTCATGGTTTCATAACTGGCTTTGAAGACTATGGCTGCTTTGTGAGCTTCTATAATGATGTCAAGGGCCTTGCTCACAGGCAAGCTGAAAACCCCATTCATTTGTCTTGAACTTGAGTCAATGGCCCTTTCAGTGAGATTGTGCATTTGAATCACACTGGTCTCAATATTGAGGCTCCAGTCTAGGCATGTTAGCAATGAGTTTCTTAGCCCTCTTCTCAAGGTGACTCTTTCCTTGTTTCGCTTCTTTTCTTTTCTTGCTTGGAATCAGTGAGTTCAAGCATTACAAGATGCTGAAATGCCAGAGATGCTGGTGCAGGAAGGATCTGGGAATTGATGCAGGTGTCAAGGCAGACACTGTTTTTGAAGTTGGTCAAAGCATAAAATGTCGTGTGTTACGGTGTGACCCTGCCTCTTGCCGCCTCTCCCTCAGCTTTGTCACCTCCTCTCACAGGTTTGTCTCCTCTTTGGCAGTAGATATAGAATGACCATGATCGGTAGATGTTACTGCATCATGAACTGTATTTGGCAGACAATGCAATACAATTGACTCTCACGTTCTCATGCAGGGGTACTGATCAGGAGGGAGAAGAGACAGGCGTGAAAGTGGGAGAGCTGGTGTCAGGAACTGTTGCCCATGTGGCAGATAAGGTGTTTATATTGGATGTAATGACAGACAAAGAATTGATGAAAGGAATTCTGACATTTCCTCACCTGTCAGATACTTCAGGTAACCATTGCAGCAGGAAATTCAGTTGCTTGCAAAACTTCAAGATTCAGCATAGTTCTCAAGCAGTATTTAACTTTGTCAGCTAATTGAACATCCTGTGTGAGAAGTAGCATTTCTTAAGGAGGAATGGGGCATTATTCAAGAGTGTTCTGATGGCTAGATACTCCTATTGGGTGTTGCAGGTCATGTTGAGGGACTCAAGGGAATTATCAAAGTTGGCCACAAGTTGGAGCAGTTGCTTGTTCTTGGTGTGTTTCCAGTTCCTTAACTAAAACATGGTATCAAGAGAGTTTATTTTGTTCAGGAGATCCTGAGCAATTCTTTAAGGTTTTGGACAATTGGCTGATGTGGTAAAGCTGCAAGTTTGCAGATGTTACAGATAAGCAGAAGTTGATCCTTTCAGCCAAGTATTCGCTTGTGCATAGAGTGGCAGAACTTCCATCCGACATTTCGCAAGTCCAAGTCCAGGCTGTAATTCCGGTAAAACTCCTTGCAGCTATATTGAGAATTCACCTATTTGCAGACAGATTGTCAAGAGTCCTATGATTGTTCCATGATGACAGATGCTGTGGATTGACAGCTGCTGTCCCTTCACTTCATGATCATCACACATGATAAAAAATCAGCTGAGTTTTCACTTCCTGTCTGTTGTATCCTCATAAAAAGGTGGATGTAATGTGTGTGTGGTTCAGGGTTACATAGCCAACATAACAGAGAAGGGTTGCTTTGTGCGTTTCCTTAAGCACCTCACTGGGCTTGCCAGCATCCCTCAGGTACAAATCGTTTGTTTGCCTCTCTGATTGTAGGAGATTGTATCCCATTAGAACTCCAACAAATTTGGGATAGTTGGTTAACATCCCAAAAGATAACAGTGTTGCAAAGACCCATAGAGCACACCTCTGAAAGAAAGCAGTCGGTACCTTCACAGTGGCACCAGGGGGAAAGTGGTTCTCCCTTATGGTGGCCCAGAATAGGTTTTGAAGTTGAAATTGTTACAGATAGTATATGGCATAACCTTGCACTTTGTATATAACTGGAAATTTTGTGTTTGTAGGTGGCAGATGAATTTGTCAGTGATGCAAATCATCACTTCACTGTTGGACAATCTGTGCGTGCCCATGTTCTGGAGGTGGGTGACTGATCATGACTATCAGTGTGTGGTTATTAGTAGCACAAAATGATAGGGAGTTGACTGAGCGTTCGTGCTTCCTGCTTTCAGCATCTCACAGTGACTTTTTATGTGGGGTTTCATTCATGCATGCAGGTTAACCAGGAGGCATGCAAGTTCAGTGTTAGTCTGAAGCAATCCCTCTGTTTCTCTACAGATGCATCCCTCCTTCATGGTTACTTCCTTGAAGAGGACAAGGTACTTCCCTACTTTGCACTGTGAACTTTTTTCTCAAGCCTCTAAATTGTTGCCTTCTATCTGCTCTCTGAATTTGTTCCCCAGATTTGCCGATTAAGAGACCCTCAGCAATAGCCAAGTCAGTTCTTTGCTTTCTCCTATCCCTTGTTTTGGTCCTCATTTGTCTTCTCCCTTTTGTCTGTTTTTTCTGTTTCTTTCTTCCTATCGTGCATACTCCTTGGTATTCTGTTTTTTCACTCTGTTTTTCTCTATGGTTTTTTCCTGTTAGGGTGTTGGGTATCATGGCTGAGTGTTCCCATTGTTTCCAGACATGTGGCAGAAACTCAGTATGCACCACTGGTCTATACCCACTGTAGAGAGCTGATAAAGTCTGTGCAAGCTGTGATAGATAAGTTGCTATCATGCATGTTACTGTTGGTCCCTGAACAAGTGAGAGACTGTCACTTTTGTTCATACTGCTAGTTTTGTTATTCTTGTTCTTTTAGTTCTACCCTTCCATGTTTTTCTTCTTACCTGTTCTTCATTCCTGATCTGGAAGTCTTTCTTTGACTTCAAAGAATATGCTTAAACCTTGTTCTGCTTTTTGTAATTGTGAGTATAGTTATTTCTTGATGCATATTACTTTCTCTTATCTGTTTCATTTATTGTATCCTTGGTGCAATTCAGCATTTTCAGGAACTTACATTGGATTTGTTTGTTTGGGGTGGTGAATTCAATTGTTGAGCACTTGCCGAGCCTGTTGCTGTATTTATTCTGTTCACATTTGAGAAGATAGTGCTGTGTTTGACACAGTGTCAGTTATTGGTTTCAGATTGTAGAAGCCAGTGGAGCATCAAATCTTGAGTGGACGGAAAGCCTGGCTATTGGGACCTGTGTTGAGGGAGAGATCCAGGAGATTAAAGACTATGGTGTCATTGTCAATGTGCCAAAGCATAAAGACATTGTGGGATTTGTTACACACTACCAGTGTATGTCAATCATGGAGTGCAGAACTCTCATTCATACATCCCCCTTTCCCCCCTGCATTGAAAGTTGTGTAGCTAGTATGTGGTGCTGCTGATTGGTTTGATCGTTGTGTGAGCCCAGTTGCTCTGATATGGTACTGATTTGTGTTTGGTGCTGGACTTGTTTCCATCTGAAATTGTTTTTGTTCAATTTGCTGCAAACAGTGGGTGGGCCAGTGGAAGTGGGACAGACAGTCCAAGCTCGAGTTCTTGATGTTGCAAAGGCAGATGGCATAGTTGACCTAACACTGCGCACTCACCTCCTCCAAGTCAAGGAGCCAGAACCATCCAGTGCAAAGAAAGAGAAGAACAAGCTCAAGGTTGTTCATTGTCACTCTTTTTCTGGCATGGCTGCTTTAGCATGTTCCAGATTCATTCAGGGTTTGAGCTGCGCAGTGGTTTTTGTTTGGACTATCTAGTCAATTTAGGTGTGCAAAAAGTTTATCTGTTGTCTTGTTTGTTATTCTTCCATTTTCCTTGCTCTCATTTTCCTGATTGTTTTGTTCGGTCTTTTATTTTTTGGGAATGGACATAAGTGCAAACAAAGAGAACTGTGAGTGGTTGATATATGAGACCTCAATTCTGTTTCAGCACTTTGCAAAGTGTTTGATGACAGATTGAGCAGCTCATGTGATCCATCATGACAAGAACCAATTGGCTGATGGCATGTACCACCCTTGAATCTCAAGTTGGTCAACTGCCTATTTATCAACTTTTGCGAACTGTGAGCCTTTCTGTGACCAATGTGCAGCACCATGTGAAACACTGTCCCAAAATACTATGGCTGAATCCTCACATGGGTTTTTACAGAAACTGCAAAAAAGACCCAGATACATTGTAGTTGTATCTGTGATCGTTCTGGAGGTGAAATGTCACGCTTCAAGGTCATTGTTACAGTCAGAGAGAATGGTTATCTTGAGATTCTGCAAATTGTATTGTGAGCTGTGGATGGAAACTTAGCACAGACATGTTTAATGTTTCTTTGATCATCCTTCTAAGAATGCTGTGATGGGAGAGCAGAGAAGTAATCCTGCCACGACGGAGAACTTGCAGAAGCATCAGAAGGTGACGGCTGTTGTTGAGCTCATCAAAGATGATTATTTGGTAAGCTTTTCCTCATGATGCATTGAAAGTCCTAGCCTTTTTGCAAGAAATGATTCTTCTCTGTGAATGCTCCTCTCAAGAAAAGTCTTGCAGAATGCTCTTGCCAACAAGGATGTCAGGTTGGGTATGGGAGCTAACATGGCCATGAAAGGCTTGAAAAGGATCGTGCCAGGTTTCGATGTAACAGTCAGTGCAGCGATCAAGCCAGAAGCAGTATTTTTAGTTACAATTCTGTACCAAATTCAAGGATGCAGTATACATATGAGTGGAGAACGTGTGTTGGCTTCCATGATTACTAGAAACCTTGCTTGTAGCAGGAGAGAGATTGATTGTTTTGTGTTGATTATTTGTTCTAGGTGCTTTCTCTTCCGGATCAGGGCAATGCCATATGCTTTGCATCAACTGGTGATTATAATCTCCAGGTGAAGGATGCCCATCAGCGGTACCAGCCTGGACAGAGGTATGTGTGCTGTGCATCTGTGGTTGTCCTGCAAACCATCAGTCCATGGTACACTGTTGTTGACAACTAAGTCATTTGGCTGATTCCATTTAGAACTGTCTGGCAATTTTTTTCAATGTGCTTAACCAAGGACTTCTTTTCCTGAAACACTCTTTTCTACTGGTTACTCCCAAACCCAACATGTTGAAGCTTAGGAGTGGCATTTTAGTACAGTAGCTAGACTGCAGCTCATGAGCATTGGACCACCAGGAGGGCATAATGACCCAACTGTGATTTGTATCTGTGCATGGGAACAGGTTGCCAGCAACTGTGGAGGAGTTGGCTGAGGAAGGCCCTGGTGGACGCATACTTCTGTTACTTGGCAGCTTCACTGACCCAGTTGTGACAACGGTAGGCCCCAATAAGCGGCCTCGACATGAAAGAAAGATGGAAGTGGGCTCTCTTGTTGATGCTGAGGTACTTCCTGTGCCTATGTCTTTCATGTTCTTTTTGCTTTGTACAGCCTGCTTGTCAGGTAGTTGGAAGGACAAAACAAACTGTGTTTTATACCCTTGAAGTTCCATGTACTCTGTTCCGTTGTCACTTGTCATTTTGAGGCTATCCCTGTCCAGTTGACAAGAGCTCGGTGAGGCAGGTTCTATCAGTGGAGCAGTTGCACTTGATTCTAAACATCAGCAAAAATGGAAAGGGTCGGGTGCACATCACTGAGGCAAGTTCCCCCCTTATTTTTCCAACTCCAAGAATCCCCTGGCATTGGGCATTGTATACAAATGTGCAGATTCATGTTGTTGTCATTCAGACCACCTTTGTGCCCTGTTGCATGTTCACTGAGCACTAGCTCATGCAATGCAAGGTTATCTCTTGATCAATGCTTTACAGGGACTTAATTAGGGTAGGACAAAAAAGATGGGTTGATTGCTGGAAGCCTTGGGGGCCTTATGAATGACAGAGTTGGATGACCAAGTGATTTAGGCCTCCAGATCTGATGGTATTGGTTCTACTCTAGACTTGGGTTGTGATATCACTTAGTTTCTCCTTCAAACAAGGACAGTTTTATGAGCTTTGTACCCATTTGCTATGTGTCAAGAATTCTTTTTGTGGGTTTGATCAGGTGAAGGATGAGTTTGAAAGTGGAAACCCACTCAGCAGCTTTGTAGTTGGGCAAAAGGTGAAGGCCAAGGTGCTGGTGAAGCCACGCACAAAGAGAACTGCATCAAGAGCAGGTGTTGGAGATCATCTGTTTGAGCTTTCTTTGCGTCCCTCTCAACTCACAGGTGCTGCTTCTTGCCCTAGTCTATATTTTTCATGCTCAGTTTCCCACAGTGTGTTTGGTATTGTGAAGTATGTTCAGATGGCAAGCAGGGCTACATGTGCATATGTTGCACAGTTTGCACATGCAATGTTTAGATGCTTTATGTCATGTTTATGTAGGGGCAATTTTCATGTAGCTAGATATGCATATACCTACTGAGATGCCAGACCCCATAGAGTATATAGGCCAACAAAACAGGAAACTATTAGACATAGGGAGGAGATATTCACTGGAAATTTCTCCTGTTCTGAATCTGGCTTTCAAAGGGCGGAACTGCAGATGTATGTGAGGGGGAACAAGCAAAAAGCCTTCCCTCATTCGCAACACTAGCCATAGGCCAGGCTGTAACAGCTTATGTCCAGGAGGTCACTGAGGAGAGGGCATGGCTGTTGGTGGCACCCCATGTAAGAGGCCGCTTGTTTATCCTCGACTCCTCTACAGATCCCACTGAACTCCAGAGCTTCAAAGAGCGGTTTACGATTGGAACAGCAGTTCGTTGCTGCGTTAAAGCCATAGATCACTCGAAAGGGACTGTTGATTTCACTCTTGTGGCTACTGACAACAACTTCAACAAAGCAGAGATTGAAGTTCCTCAAATTGAAGGCCAGGATCCAAGTTCTGAGGATAGTGATGGGAAGAGAGGGGAGATCAAAGAAGGAGAAATACTGGGAGGTCGGATTTCAAGACTGTATCCAGGTGTTGGAGGCTTGAGTGTACAAATTGCACCTTCTCTTTTTGGTCGGGTTCATATTACCCATATGAGTGACACCTGGAGAGACAATCCAGTGACCCATTTCAGAGAAGGCCAATTTGTCCGGTGTGTTGTTTTGGAAGTGAAGAAATCAGTTGTTGGAAAGCCACAGATTGACTTGTCATTGCGCTCTTCTCTTGGTGGGTCTGAAGGATCAGAAGCAACTCATAGTGGACCTGGTGAAACAGAGATTCCAAGGTAATTTTGTATATCTGAATGTTCCTCCTTGTTATACTGGAAGATTGTGAAAGCTTATTTACAGAGGATGCAGACTGCTCAGGATGTTATTTTCCCTTGTTTATGGATTGCCTCTGTATTGATATATGTCTTTGGCTTGTGATTACACCCATGTTTGGGAGCAGAGGCAATGCAACTCTGGCAGTGAACACCATCCAAGATCTCAAGGAGGGTCTTCTTGTTCAGGTACTAATCTGACTGCAGTGTCCCTCTAAATGAACTGGTTGTTATTTATTCCCTGTGAAATCGTTCTGTAACATATTTTGAAGCTTATTATCCTGTGGGAGAAAGGTGGTTCCTAAATCATAGCACCAAGTTATCACCTGAGTAGAAATGAAAAAGCAGGAGTGCTCTATGTAGTTATGGGTATTCTAGATCTGAATTGGCCTGTTGCATGAGGAATAAAGAAGCAAAGTTGCCAGCAATTGAGGGGTCTAAGCCCTTGTCAATTTGATGGTTGGCTTTACAGGGCTATGTTAAGAATGCTTCCAACAAAGGGTGCTTTGTCACTTTGTCACGCCATGTGGATGCCAGGGTTCTCATCTCGAACCTGTCTGACTCTTACATTGTAGATCCCTCTGAAAGCTTCCCTCCTGGAAAGCTTGTCACAGGCAGGTGAGGCCCCACTGACTGCCCTTCTCTTTCTGGCTTAATTGATTGACTCTCTTGTCGGTAGCCACTTTGAATGATCACTAGCTGCTGCAAGCATTGCCAAAGCAGGTAGCTGCTCTTCCTGTACAAATCTATTGAGGTCAAGATATGGGCCAATGGAAGACAAATGAGAAATTTGCATGGAGCGCTAGTGGGTTTCAAGGAACCTATAGGCACATGTTTACTTTTGACTGACACATAATTTGCCTGATTTCTGTGTTGTCATTTGATCTGTGGTAGTTTCATGACTTCAACAGTTCAGATTGCAGTGTAGATTTGGGCTTTACTTTTACCTTGAAAGCTAGCTACTGGCTGCAGAATTGATCTTGCTACAAAGCCTATGGGCAGCAACTGTTGGAGGCACTCTTTTGACTGAACAAATGTGGGGACTATGATCTGCAGAATTGTGAGTGTGGAGCATCTTTCAGGGAGGGTAGAGATGTCACTCAAAAGCTTAAGCAGTGGCAGTAGTAGAGTACCTGAGGGTGGTATATTGGGACGTCACTTTGCAGACTTCAATGTTGGAGACATTGTTTTTGGATTGATCAAGCGCATTGAAAGCTTTGGTCTTTTTATCTCAATTGAACAAAGCAGCCTGGTAAGATCTCTTTCCCTAGTGTCTCCAATGCCATCACAGAAAGCTATGGACATGATACACTGTCAAAAAAATGCCCTTATGGATGCAGTCATGCTCTCATGGTAATTGTTTGGTATGTCATTATGCAGGTTGGAATGTGCCATGTCTCTGAGGTTGCTGACCATTATGTAAAGAACATTCAGAAGCATTACAAAGTTGGAGACAGAGTGCGAGCACGCATTCTCAAGGTTTGTAAAGCTCAGTCACATGTTCTGCATCTGATATACCACTTCTTGTAGTATGCTGTGCAAGTTACAGGGTTTTTAGTGCTCACAAAATGTCCTGGGTTGGTTTGGGACAGATGGATGAAGGAAATGAGCGCATTTCACTTGGTCTGAAGGAGTCTTATTTTCCAGAGCTGGGGGATGAAATGGAGCCACAGTCAGAAGGTGAAGCTCCTGATGAAGTCATACAGTCAAATGCTGGAACCAGGATTAAAGCAGTTGATGATATCATGGCAGACAAAGATGAGGATATTGAAGGTGATGAGAATGAGGAGAAGGAAGAAGATAGTGAAGAAGAAAGTGGAGAAACTGAAGAAGGGAGTGAAGATGATGAAGAGTCTGATGAAGCAGATGTGGAGCCAGATGTTATGCTAGGGAGCAGGTCCCTGGTGGCACCTCCACTTGAGGTTCAATTGGACAGAGACCTGACAAGCTCAGGGGCACACACTAAAGATGAAAATGAGGAAGATGCTGCTGAAGAGGACACTGAGGAGGCCAAGAAACTGAATAGACGGGCTAAGAAACGGATCAAGGAAGAGAGGTATTCTAAGTTATGCAATTTTCCTTCACCACAGACTGATTGGTATTGTCATGCTGAATTTCATGAAGAAATGAACCCTGTGCAGACCAGAGTATCACTGGTTCAAGTGGCATGAGCAACATGCTTAAGTTTTGCTGTATTGCATTTCTCAGGGAAGCAGAAATCAGAGCAGCAGAAGAAAAGCGATTAAGGGGTGATCAGGCTCCAGAGACCCTGGATGATTTTGAGGCACTTGTCCGAGCATCACCCAATAGCAGCTTTGTGTGGATCAAGTATATGGCCTTCCTGATACAGCTAGCTGACATTGACAAAGCTCGTGCCATTGCAGAAAGGTTTGTCTCCTCATCTTGTTGTGTCTGATTGCCAGCACTATGGTCTTTATCTTCTTACATTTCCATCATTCATTTACCTTGTGGATTTGTAGCTAAATTTTGTTGTTGAATGTGTTGTTGTATGGCAGGGCTTTGGAAACTATAAATTTCAGGGAGGAGTCAGAGAAGCTCAATGTGTGGGTAGCTTATCTGAATCTCGAAAATGTCTACGGCACCCCCCCCAAGGTTTGTGCTAGAAACATGTTTGCATAGGTTGTCACTGCTATTCTTGATGACAGTGATGGTCTGACACACCGTGGGTAAGAAATATACGGTTATGACCACACTCATTGTCAGGTCATTGTTGACATATTGTTTTGGATTTTTCTTTGCTGTTTCATAGATATGTTTTTTTTATGCTGCTGATTTGTCCAGGTACCCACCAAAGCTGATGATGTTTGTTGCTGGTGACAAAACAGGAAGCTGTCTTAGAGCTATTTCAGAAAGCACTTCAGTATTGTGATCCAAAGAAGCTTTACTTTGCCTTGCTGGGCATATATGAGAACCCACAGCAGCCGGAAGGTCCTAAGCATGACATGGCCGACCAACTCCTCAAGACCATGACCCGCAAATACAACACTTCTGCAAAGGTAGTTGAACACTTCAAAGCAAACCAGTGACAAGGTCTCTGACCTGAGTAGGTTCATTTTCGCAAGAGAACTCTTGCCAGTTGTTTATTTCCAAGGATGCTCCTTCTCCTACTTAAAGTCCCTCCCTGTATACTTACTGAATGCAAGCATCAAACCTGGATCCCTGGAGCATAGGTGTTGAAAATCAAATTTGTGTACCAGGTATGGCTGAGGCAGATCCAAAGCTTGCTGGGCAGAGGCATGGGTGATGCTGCCAACAAAGCCTTGGAACAAGGTCTTAAGAGCCTGCCCCGCCGCAAACATATCAAAGTCATTTCCCGTGCTGCCATTCTTGAATTCCGAATTGGATCACCTGAAAGAGCCAGGATCTTGTTTGAGGGTATTTTGCGGAATTACCCAAAGCGCACAGACCTTTGGAGTGTCTATGTTGACCAGGTTTTTCTTCTTGTCCTCTTGTTTGTTGGCTTGAATCATGCTTCAATTACTCTGATAAATCTCTCTACAAAAAGCTCTCAAGCTCTTTTGCATCAAAACCTTAACAAGAAAGGTTGTATGTGTGTATTTGTTTGCTGAGCTAAAACTTGATTTGCTTTGATCTTTCTTTTGTGTTTCTTCTCCCCTTCATTTGGGGTTTGGGTTTTTTAATTGGATTGAGAAGGACTCAGTATGTGCGTGATATATATCTCTTGTTGTTTCTTTTTCTGTCGGCATCTAGGAATCTGCAGTGGATCTATTATTTGGGAACGAGAGAGGTTTTAGGGTTAATGTTATGCATATTCTCTCATGTAACAGGAAATTAGATTGGGCAATGAATCTGTGATACGAGCACTCTTTGAGAGGGTAATTTGCTTGGAGCTTCCACCTCGAAAAATGAAGGTATGTCATCAAGCTCTGATCATTCCAGGGTTATTCATGGAACAGATTTGTTGCATTGATAATCTAGTGTTTTCATGAACAGAAACTTAATCTTCGCATGAAGAGCAACTTAAGTTCTGTTTTGTCCGACAAATTTAAAAAATCTGCAAATTTAGTCAATTGGGAAATATGCTAGGATGTACAATGTGGAGTAGAACAGGGGTGAAAATACTAGAGTCGGGGACTCACATGGACAACACAAAAGCTATTTGAAGTGGCGATATTTTGAGAGGTCGGAGAACTAGTCAACAAGTTGTTATAGGATTTGTTATTCAACAATCAAGTTTGGCTTGGTCTTGAATGCAGTTTCTTTTCAAAAAGTATCTTGATTATGAGAAGGCACAAGGAAATGAAGAAGGCATGGAACATGTCAAGACCAAGGCTATGGAATATGTGGATGCCAAGCTGGGTTGATTTCTATCCTACTTTGAACTAATTCAAATATACCCAGCTGAAGGAAGTGTTCAGATTCTTCATCAGGAGCATTAGCTGGCTTCTAAGAAGTGAGGACAATCAAAACCTACCTCTTTCATAGGGTATAGTTTTCTTGCACTAGAAAAGGTTACACAGTCATGATGATTGTCTACCTGTCTCCTAATAGGAAGTTTTCCTTGTGAGTGGTTCATGATTCACTTGTCCTACTGGACAAATTCTGAGGCACAAGTTCACCAGAAGGCATGCTAAGCAGTTCTAAATTTCCTGTTCAGGGGACTTGAAAACTCCATCTTGTTGCTAATATCAAGCTAGGTGGGATTTACATTGATGTTCAATCAACTGGAACAGCAGGTAAAACAAAAGCAGAGCTTGAGCTTGGAACTTTATCTAGTGCAGGGCCACATACCGAGCACCACTAGAGATGCTCTAATGGGTTATGTTAAGAGCATCTCTGCACCCAAAAAATTTTGGCCTACTTTATCTTGCTTTAACCTTATAATCTTGAGGAAAAGGACTGAAAGGTTAGGAGATGGAAATGTGCATTCCATCAATGGCACCATGCATAGAAGGTAATTTACACTGAATCTTGAGCTTCACCATGACATTTTGCAGTTTGCTTTTTTTCAGCCAAAGAAATCAGCCCCTTGTAAACCTTGTTGATAACATTACTGACTTTGTGAAAAACGAGAAATATTGTGCATCTGCCCATAGCAGAAAACTTAGAGCAAATGAGAAAGTTCACTGCCTGTACCACCTGTCCAAGGGAATGCTGGATCTCAAGGAAGAGTTAATGAGGTGCTGTTAACCGAAACAACAGTCCAAGTTTATGGCAATAGAAGGATCAAAAATGCTCTCTCAACTATTATTTTTTGTCTTGATTATGAACCCTTACAACATATTGGCTTAATGCAAGGATACATAGGAGGAGTTGAGAGAAGTATATATGAGATGGCTGATGAGATTTCAAAGAAATTATTGCAGAAAGAGTTATGGACTTTCAAGATAAAGAAGTATGTCAAGGAAAAGTATGTCAAGCGCAGTCTCTAGATTCAAGTCATTGGTGGATCAATTGAACGGAGTTGGAGCAGAAGTGAAGGAGCATGACAAGACAATGAACTCCCTCTTGAACAATTTATTAGAAACAAGGGAGATAAATGTCAAAAGCCTGGATTGGACAGTCTCTTCCTCTTTCTATTATGATAGCCAAAACAAGACACGAGGAAAATAACATGAAAGGATCTGAAACTACTACTTAAGCTCTTGATGTGAATTCAACCATGAAAAAGTCTAAATTCAAAAGCAAGTGCTTTTTCAGTATAGTATCATAGCTACATGGCCAAGGATTGTAGAAAGGAGGAGGAAGGAAAATGTAAGGGAAAAAAGAAAAAAACAGAGAAAAAAAGGATATGAGAAGTGGTCAGAAGTACCAAAAAAACGGTAAAGTTATGTGACAAAATGCTAGAGAAAAGTGTACTCTTCTACTGAAAAGCATGCTAAGAAGAAGTCTCTAGAATCTAATGACAACCTTACTCTTTCTCTTGATCAAGAATTGTTTAATGAGAGATGAGGAATAGGTTTGGTATTTAGATTCTGGTGCGATAAGGCACATACATACATGACTTCACACAAGGAATGGTTAATCGACCACAAACCATCCTCTACTAGGAGATTATGTTTATGTTGAAGATAATCACAAATGTGAGCTCAAAGGAGTTGGGAGTGATCCCGATTGTTCTCAACAATGGGAAAGTACAATGAGATTGCCAATGTTTCTTCATGTTCAAAAGCTCGCAAAGAATTTATTCTCAGAAATAAGAAAGTGAGAAGTAGGTAGGAGGATTCAATGTGCACTTTGTAGAGGAGATTATCCTCAACAATACGTAAGGATCAGCAAAGTTACTCATCTTGATGAGTGCAAATGATCTCTTGAAAAATTCCATGAGAAAAGTGGACAAACTTTCTTTGTTTTTTCGAAATGCTCCTACTTGGGAGGGTATTCATCAACTATCAATGGGACAAAAAAAGTTGAGCATAAAAATGGTGTGGGGCTTTACATCCTGGTAACACTCCTCAAAGTGAAGCATTCCTCAAGTCCGCCTTTGGTTGGTCATGCCCTTAAACTTTAGTAATGTGCACCCCATTGAATGTTACTTAAGACATGTAATCTCATGCTCCCGCAAAAAGCATGTTGACAAGCATCACATGAATTGGTCACATGATGGAAAACTGAAAACTAAGCAATACATTGTGAAGAACTAGTGCACTAAAACACAAATGTGCATGGTTGAAGATAGTTTTTTACAAAGGGTCCTTTTATTAATTGTAAGCAAGAACACGAAACTTGATGGAAGCAATTAATTGTGTGAGGTAACTTGATGCCTATGTAATGGAAGTGTTGCAAAATCAATTCCTTACCAAATGACGTATTGCATACATCTAATTTTACTTTAAAAATATTATAATCGTGGCATGCAAGTGATATTTTTCCATCCTAGACATAATACCTAGCCTCGTTAAGCACCGACTATTTATTTGTTGGAATTGCTTCTTGCCCACCATGCTGAAAATCTGAGATATAAGTCCCAACCACACTAGCTTCAAGATAGATAATATGATGTTGGATTCTAAACTATTATTATTTTTGCTGTTGAATGCGCATGACAAAATTAGAATTTCAATTATCATGCACCTTGTTGTTGAACCAGCCTATGTATTATGGGTAGTATTTGAAATGTCCATTATACAAGACTACGAACACGGTCGCCCTGGTCAAGTTTGTGGCATGCTGCCAGTACCAGAGGACAATCTGTCCTCCATGATCTACCTTTCGTCTAATGGACTCTTTGGTCCCAAATGGACGTAAAATTGTAAACAATATGGAAATATTTTTGAAGTGATATTTTGTAGGTTGCCACCCAAATGCTTGTTTGATAATAGTTGGATGCTCGTGGGTTCTTGGGATTTTTAGATGGTTGCGGAGCATTTTTAAATCCTAGGTAGTCAAAAAACTATTTAGATTTCAAAACTTTTTCTAGCTTTTTGGTGTTTGGTGAAGATTGTTTTGTGTCAAATTGACTTGATCAACTATTTTGCAAATCAGAAGTTGAGATCAAAATGTTCAACACTTGAGTAACTTTTTCAAAACTAATGCGTGAAATGGATTTCTCCATTCGATGAAACCAATAGAATAAAGATCTAGCAACTACAAGTCTGGAGCACATAGTAGAATGTAAGTTTGGGAAATGTATCATGTGGATTGACAAAGAAAAATATATGGCCGATGCCAAAATGATGGCACATTGCATGTGATATAATAACCAAGGCATTGTAAAAGATGTGGAGAATTTTTTTACTACAATTGGAGAGTGCCTTATAACCATGAATATCTGTCCTAGAGGAAAGAGTAAAGATATTTTGCCTATTCTTTAAGAGAGAGGTGAATTATGCCTACTTATATGTGTAAAAAAATCTCTCCCATTCTTGAGGAGTAGATGTAAGAACCCTCCTCCTCCGGCATGTCATGAGCTTCATATGTTTAAACTTATGATAATCTTTGCCTCATGCTTTACCGTTGATGGGTAAAACCCCCACGAGTCAAGAATATTCTCAAAATGCAAGGTTGGAATCAGCTAGTGCCTTGTCATAGGCCTTTATTTTGAGCATTCCTCCACCCATATGTTTTATTTTACACTTATGATCCATATGAACCATCAAGATTTGGGGCACCTTAATGAATTCGATTAGTTATTGATGAATTAATTATTAACGAATTTGATTAACCATTGGTGAATTTAATTGTCCATAACAAATTGGTCCTTGTTCATTAAGAGCTTGACCACTTTTGCTATGATAAATTTGTTCAAGTTCACTCAAAATCTAATGAAATACAAAATGAATTGAAACACATATTGATGCAATGTTTAAATCTAAACCTTGATATTATCAAAATGCTCAGTAGGTTGATATTTAATCTTGGGACATCAACCAAGCATGTCATATTAGTTTATAAAATTTTTAATTAGTTCAACAAACATGTTTATTTTGGGGCCTTTAATCACATATCAAATTTTTTTGAGTTTAATTATTATAAAAAAAGAAAATAAAGGAGAATCATATGACCCACCTCAAAATCATTAAAAAAATTTGTGAGTAGAAACTAGTATTATTGTGTAATTTTGGTTTTTATAAAAAAATCCTTATTCTAAGTTTTGACATTAAAAAAATTATTTAGAGGTTTTCTAGGTGAAGGTTTGAGTGTGGTTCTTCCAATTTCTAAACTTTTTAATTTGAAAGAACATTAGGGCTTAGTTCAAAAATTGAGCTTACTTACATGCACACACTCCCCAAAGTTAAAAGTTGTATGGGTACAAAGTTTTCGAACAAAATAAAATAGGGGTTATATAGATATGAAGTTCAACAATTACTTAAAATTAATATTTAATAATAAAGTTCAACCTACTTATCAACTTTTTAAAAAAAAATCAATTTTCCTACCTAAAGATCTCAATCCTATGTTCAAAAATGATTTTTCATAATTTTAATTTTGATTTTGAATCTAACAAAAAGTTGGTTCCATAGTTCAATTCTTGTGTCAGTTCCAACAAAAGAATGGCAACTTGGGTCTTGATCACAAGAACTAGACTTCAACCCCTAGAATTTACCCTCCAATCTAGATACCTTCAATTTTATCAATTTAGTTGATGTTTTCACATTGATAAAAAAATTATTGGTATTTGTAATTTTAAGCCACAAATTTAGGAGGAATTTAATTTTCTACTAATTTTTTTTGGGGTGATTGCAAGCAAATAAAGAAGGAAATGAAACGCCCTTACATTTCTAATGGGGTTGTTTCATTATGGGTTGATAAAACTTGTAAAGGTGATTTTGGAATGCAATAAAACCCCACACATACATTGTTGTATGTTGAAAAAAATATTAATTTAATCCTGTACATGCATGCCTAAGTTATGAATTTCCTAAAACAAATTTTCATACATATCTAGTGCAGAATTTCAAGGAGGTCAAATAATTCGAACCTTGTTTCGTATTAATTACTTCTCTTTGTCTTCAAATATTTTACTAATATTTTTTGCTAATCAAAATATTAAATACAAAACAAATAGATTTTTTGGGTCTAATTCATGTTATTAAGGTTAACCTTGTTTTATTTTGTATAGTTTCTAGCACATTGAAAATGAATAATGACCTTTAATCAACTTCGTAACAAAATTTAATGATCGACATCATATCACATGGTTCAACATAAAGGTTTAATGTTTTTGTATTTTATTTGATTATTCAATTTAATATTGATGTTTATCGTCAATGGGTCATCTAGTAGTTACTAGTGGACATATTCAAATTTCGTGTGGTTTTGATTTTATAGCAAAATTTGTACCTAATTCAATGGTCAAATTTCTACCAGATTTTTTGTGATGGATGGTTGTGGGTTTAATGGCTTTGTTAATGATAACTTTTGTTAATATGCATTCTACGTTGTCCCTCATGATTCAAATATCTTGTAATTTTTTTTGGGTTTTAATTTCAATTTTTTTGAAAATTGATGATTATTTCTATCCATACACAAGTAGAAAGTCTTAACAACTATGCACATACTTTGGGTCATGGGGTTAAATGCATGGCCAAATGACTTTTACACTCTATTAGGAGTACAATTGGTGGTCTTCTTGATTTTAATCCTATCAAATTGAATTCTATATTACGTTTGGCTTGCTTTGTATGATGTCTTGCCAAATCAACAACCAAGACCAAGAATTTTACTAGTTAATTTCAACTTAGAGGGAAAACCATTGGCAATTTTAATATTAATTAAATTGTAATACTTTCTTTGTTAATTCACTTGATGATATGAAGTTCCAAGAGTTTAAAACCCAACTTATTCTTATTGGATTAGGTAGTTGTAGTGAACTACAATTGATTAAATATACATCTAAATTTATACATGTATCTAGAACAATTACATGTTTGCATGCCCTTTATTTTTACTACTAATATCCATGAATTACACAATAATCTAAAACATTTATTTGTGTATTTGTGGACTAGTTAGTGAACAATGTTTAAAAAAGAATTTCCATTGAAAGTTTAGTTTCCATGTAGGCTAGTACTTTATTGTGCCACTAAGAGGATATAGTGAATGATTCCTTATTCATTCCTTTTTGGCCTTTTGGTTTTGGTTTAGGGTTAAGGTTTTGGTGGGAATTGAGATAGTTTTGTTTTTTTTTTTTGTGTAATTTATTAGATGATTCAAACATGATTCACAACATTAGAGTTAACAATTATACCACATGTTAACCCTTCACATGCATGGTTCATGAAATCCATCTTTAAACATTGTGAAAATCAATAATTGTAAGCCAACATTTTCAACCATTATATTGATTAAGACTTTCATTCCATTGTTGTTATTACCTTTTTTTTTTGCTTTGTGTGAATTGAAGTTAGTGTGCTCCTTTCGCAAATCTCTCATATGAATACAAAATGATCCACACAACATCGGAGCTACAATACCCACCTATTATATAACCCTTCGTATGGTTCGTGAAATTCATCTTTAAACATTATTAGTGCAACAACAATATTAGCAAAAAAAATCACCATTAGATTATGCAACAACAATATTAGCAAAAATTTCACCATTAGATTGTGCAACAACAATATTAGCAAAAATTTCACCATTAGATTGTGCAACAACAATATTAGCAAAAATTTCACCATTAGATTGTGCAACAACAATATTAGCAAAAATTTCACCATTAGATTGATAGGATCTAGAATGGCAACATTTGTGTGAAAATTATGGCTTTGAGTCATTGTGAAATATGCATTAAGCCTTCGTACTCATTTACCAATTGGGTTAGATTTCTTGTGGGTCCTTAGGCTTATACTTTTTTGAAAAGGGAACAACCCTTGTTTGTTTGTTTGTTTGTTTGTTTTTTAGTTAAGAAACGAAGGGACAAAGAATATTAGAAGATTGCTAGATTTCTTTTTTAGGTAAGTCCCACTTTACACCAAGCCCACTTTACTAAAGGAGTTGAGGCTTATGTGAAGGGAACACTTCAAAACTTTTTGCCCCCTATTTGGCTTTAGATGACCTTTTTTGGGTCTTTTTATTAAAGGGCATTTGGTTGAGTTGTAGAGCTTTGGAGGGTAAGCAAATAGAACTAAATGTTCAACCTTTCATCTTATACATTCATCCTTTTTCTCACTTTTTCTCACCCTTCTCAAACTCACCTTAAAATTTAAAACTCCACCATGGATGAATATTGATGCAAAATTAGAGTAATAATAATTCTTGTGATTTTGATGCTTTGAGGTTGAATGGTTGATATCATAGTACATATAATCCATAATACCATAATATATAAATAAAATAATAAATAAATAAATATGATATTAAGTTTCATGGTCTATTAAATACCATGGTTTGTTTAATTGTAATTAGTATGGATCCAAATGGACCATGCAAAAGAAACTCTTATGCATGCATGTGTGAGTGAGCAAGCGGTTTCACGGAGAGGTAACTTTTGTTCAAGTCATTGTTGTTTTAAAAATCAACACGGAATTTCTTTTTGGTAATTCTTACTAAAAAAAGGGGAAATATTTTTACATATTTAAGCAAAAAAAAATGATATTAATTCTAACAAAATATCACTATTTGTGTAGGATAATGTTTTTGCTGATGGGAAATTTAATAATTTTTTTTTCAAATAAATTAATTGAAGAAAGTGACAAAAGGAATAGTCACCTAGGGTTTGGTTTGATTAAATGTTGCATATTCCATGGGAAAAAAAATTCTCATTTTTTAATCTTGGCAACAATAGTGGTCCCTACTAGGGTTGTGAGTTGGGTTTCCGAATTCATGGGTTTGTTTAATTATCATCCATGGGGGGCCAATGTTGAGCCCCAAAATTGGTAGATTTGTTAAAAAAAATGATCATAATTCTTGATTTTGCACTTGATTATCAAATGTAGAAACTAGAAACCTTTTTTGGGCTAATTTTAGTTACTTAAACCAATAGAATGTTTAATATATAGGTTCAACCTTAGCCTTGATTAGGAAGTGAATGTAAAACTTCAAGTTAGGCTTGAGCTCACTATGCTTTTTATATAAAGCAAATAATTCTAAACTAACTCTTGTCACTAGCTTAATCTCATATAATGGGATATTCAAATTTTTTTTTACCCTAGTTAAATCCTAGTTAAACCCTAGTTTTTTTTACCCCCCCCCCCAAGTTAAATCCTTCTTTTGTTTCAAGGGAAAAGGTTAAAACCCTTTGGAAAAGCAAATCAAAAGTAACTTAACTTGCAAAGTAACTTTGCAAAGTTAACTTTGGAGATTTTTTTTTTTTAATTTATTTATTTTAAACAGGGAATTTTGTGACAGAATATTCTTTTGCCAAAATAGTTTTCACAAATTGGTGAAAATTTGCCCCCCCAAAAAATCATTGAACCATATGTATTCTACTGTTGTTGTAATAATAATAATAATAATAATAATGTCATATGAGGTATGAAATAATTCAATCCAAAGCTTGCCATAATTATGACGATTTCCAATACCCAAACATCATATTTTCACCCCCAAAAAAAAAAAAAAAAAAAAAAAAAAAAAAAAAAAAAAAAAAAAA